>Ga0302213_1000047_pt1 | contig 98621 bp, 58 predicted proteins | sample II_Fen_N1_2_FD_194583 | JGI IMG/M metagenome (GOLD analysis project Ga0302213, IMG submission 194583) | Peat permafrost microbial communities from Stordalen Mire near Abisko, Sweden - II_Fen_N1_1 | ecosystem: Environmental > Terrestrial > Soil > Wetlands > Permafrost | place: Sweden: Abisko...
ATGTCAACCTTATTTCAGGTGACTATAGCGTCGGGGTCCCACCTCTTCCCATTCCGAACAGAGAAGTTAAGCCCGCCCACGCCGATGGTACTGCGCAAGTGGGAGAGTAGGTAGTCGCCGTTTTTTGAAGCCCCCGCAAGAGTAATCTTGTGGGGGTTTCGTCTTTTAAAACGGCGACTGCCTGCTCGAGCACTTAAGTGGGACCCGACGAAGGCGTGAGGGCAGAGGCGGAGCTGGCTCCGACTATGCCGAGCGCCGAGGAGGCAGGATGCCGAAGGGAAGCAACCGACGAAGGCGTGAGGGCAGAGGCGGAGCTGGCTCCGACTATGCCGAGCGCCGAGGAGGCAGGATGCCGAAGGCATCAAAGTAGGTAGTCGCCATTTTTAGAAGCTTTGTTACAGTTATGTAGCGGGGCTTCTTTCATTTAGAGAAATTCTGCCTACCTTTGCAGCTAAAAGACGTGTAAACTATTCGATTATGCCATTAAATTTGCCCGAACAGCTCCCAGCAGTGGAGTTACTGAAGCAGGAGAATATATTCATCATGGATTCCGGCCGTGCCAATGAGCAGGATATCCGCCCGCTTCGCATTGTCATACTGAACCTGATGCCGTTGAAGATTACGACGGAAACGGATTTGGTTCGATTGATGTCGAATACGCCCCTTCAGCTGGAGATTGAGTTCATGAAACTCAAGAGCCATACGTCCAAGAACACGTCGATTGAGCACATGAAGCAGTTTTACAAATCGTTTCACAAGATGCGCGATCAGCGGTATGACGGCATGATCATCACGGGTGCACCTGTCGAACAGATGCCCTTTGAGGAAGTGACGTATTGGGACGAGATGAAGGAAATCTTCGACTGGGCTAAATCACACGTTACTTCCACCTTATATATCTGTTGGGCGGCACAAGCCGGATTGTATCATGGCTACGGTATCAAGAAATATCCCTTGGACAAGAAGATGTTTGGTGTTTTCAAGCACACTTTCAATGATCCACACAATGCTATTTCCAGGGGCTTTGACGATGAGTTCTATGTACCTCACAGCCGACACACGGAGATTCGTGCGGAAGACATTCGGAAAGTACCTGAGCTGACACTCCTGTCGGAATCAGAAGAGTCCGGTGTATACATGGTCATGGCCAGGAACGGTAGGGAATTCTACATCACAGGGCATTCGGAATATTCTCCCAATACGCTCGATTCGGAATACAAAAGGGATTTGCACAAAGGGTTGCCCATTGAAATCCCTAGAAATTATTACACCGACAATGACCCTTACAAGAAGCCGTTGGTACAATGGAGGGCACATGCCAATTTGCTGTTTACCAACTGGTTAAACTACTTTGTATACCAGGAAACTCCTTACGACATCACTCAAATCCGTTAAATGACCAATATCCGTACTATTGAATTATTGGCACCTGCAAAAAATGTGGAATGTGCCCGGGAAGCTATTCTTCATGGTGCGGATGCCGTCTATATCGGCGCGCCGAAATTCGGAGCGCGTTCAGCCGCTGGAAACAACTTGGAGGATCTGGCTGGTTTGGTAAGCTTTGCTCATGAATATGGGGTTCAGATCTATGTAACGGTCAATACGTTGTTGTTTGATGAAGAGTTGGTGGAGGTCGAGAAGCTCATTTGGGATCTTTGGGAAATAGGAGTGGATGCCTTGATTGTACAAGACATGGGGATAACCCGATTGAACTTGCCACCCATTCCTTTGCATGCCAGTACGCAAACAGATAATAGAAACCCTGAGAAAGTGAAATTCCTTCAGGATGTTGGTTTCAAACAGGTCGTCCTGGCCAGAGAGCTGTCGCTGGAAGAAATCAGGGACATTGCGGACAAAACGACAGTACCGTTGGAATGTTTCGTACACGGTGCGCTCTGTGTGAGCTATAGTGGGCAATGCTTTATCAGCCAAGCGATTAGTGGCAGAAGCGCCAATCGGGGAGAATGCGCGCAGTTCTGCCGATTGCCGTATGATTTGGTGGATGCCAATGGAAAGATGCTTATCAAGCAAAAACATTTGTTGTCCATCAAGGATTTGAATCGGGGAAATGCTCTGGAGGAGCTCATCGATGCCGGCATTCATTCGTTCAAGATTGAAGGTCGGTTGAAGGATGTTTCGTATGTGAAGAACGTAACCGCTTACTATCGAGGCAAATTGGACGAGGTGCTGAAAAGGAGGCTTGACCTGAAACGTAGCTCGGACGGTGTGAGCCGATTGACCTTCAACCCAGACCCGAACAAAAGTTTCAACCGCGGTTTTACCGAATATTTTTTGAAAGGTAGACCGGAGAACCTTGGTAATCCGGATACGCCCAAATCGATGGGTGAACCAGTTGGCCGGGTAAAAGAGGTGCGAGGCAATCAATTTACAGTAGCCGGATTGGCCTCGTTTACGAATGGAGACGGACTCAGTTTTGTTGGTCCGTCCAGTCAGTTTGAGGGTTTTAGGGTGAATCGTGTGGAGGAAAATCGATTGTTCCCTGCCAGAATGCCCGACTTGAAGCCCAACACCTTATTATATCGTACACACGACCAGGCTTTTGAATCGATTTTGGAGCGACCTTCGGCAGAACGTAAGATTCCAGTGATTGTCAAATGTTGGGAAACCGCTTTTGGATTTGCGCTCAGCATGGATGACAGCATGGGAAACCGTGCTTCCTTAACGTTTGAACAGGAAAAAGTGCAGGCATCGAAACCGCAAGAACAACAAGTGATCACTCAGCTGTCCAAGCTTGGAAACACGATTTTTGAAGCCACATCCTGCGAACTGGAATGGTCGGGAGACTGGTTTGTTCCGGTTTCAGCCTGGGCCGAACATCGTCGTGCGCTTTGTGAGAAGATGATGGAAGTGCGAAAGATAGCGTATAGGAGGGAAGAATTCCGTATGCCCGAGACTTCGAACCCCTATCCAGAGAAGAATCTAACCTATTTGGGAAATGTATTGAATGCGAAAGCAGCTGAATTCTATCGTCTGCATGGGGTTGAATCCATTAAGCCGGCTTACGAATCGGATGAACACCTCCGCAATCCTGGCGATGTGCTGATGTACAACAAACATTGCATCAAGTACGAATTGGGTGCTTGTCCTCGGGTGCAGCGTTCAGCCAATACGTTGAATGAACCGTTGTTTTTGGTCTACAACACCAAGCGGATTCAACTGCATTTTGATTGCAAAGTCTGTGAGATGCGGTTGACGGAAGAAGTTCAGGGATGATAATCGGCGCCTTTCAGAACATCTTGGGCTTTCGTTTTCAACATTAAATCTTGCACGGAAACTTTCGGGTGCTTCTCCATGTAGGCGGATACAATCCGATAACCAGTCCAAACGGCGGCACGGCCCGGTGAAGCCTGACTGAAGTAGGCGGTGTATGGCGCTTCACCCATGTATTTGGCAATGATGTTGTTATCTTTGCTGTATAAATGCTGCAACTGCAAAATGGTGTTCCACATGTGTTTCTCGTTGGCGGCAAACCAATCTATTTGTTCGGAAGTGAAACCGCTCAGGTTCTCCATGTTCTCGTCCGGGAGCAGCACTTGAATGAGAAACAATATTTTTCCTTCGTAAATCATGTAGTCCAACAACCGTTGATTGTCCATGAGTTTGTATTCGGTGAGTTCCGAACGCACCCAACCTGTCATGTAGTCGGAAGCAAGCTTTTCAGGGTACATCCGAACCGTCTGGTAAGGTGAGAAAAGACTTTTATACACATCGTAGTCTGTTCCCAAATACTTGTCAATATCGGCTGAAAGGATGCCTGGGGCCGATACGATGGATTCACCATAACCGGCAATGTGCATGTAGACTTTCGGAGTAGGAATGCTTGGAAAGAAATAATGCAACCGGTGAAAACCCCACGTTAATTCATCCTCAATGTCGGAAACATCGCTGAAGGTTTTCTGACAATCGGCGTATATTTTTTTGATGTCCTTGTCGGTCCTGAAAATAGAATCGAAATTTTGGAACATCTTGCTGCCGGGTTCGCCAACCTCCATGATTTCATTTGCATACAGGTTTAGAAAGGCAGTGTCTGAGTAAAGTCCTGTTTCGTAGAACGTTTTATCGAACCGTTGTATGGTGATGTTCTGTTCCGGTTTTCCAGGAACCTCATACCGATTACCAGCACACCCGACCAATGCCAACATCAAAAATAATCCAACTACTTTTTTCATTCGATCGTATTCTAATAGAATTGTATAGAACAAAGTTAGGGCATAACAGCCATTATACAATCAACTCAGCCCTAAAAAAAATCAACCCTTCCAAAATAAAAAGGAGCTGCAATATTGCAACTCCTTTTAAAAGGTAAATACGGTATGATAGAAGTTTTAATAGAGTGCCAAAGTCAAGGCGCTGCTTATGAGATACACCGGAGCGTACTTTGGTACGTGAGGATTATCGAATAAGCAGCAACGCAGAGGTTGGTGCTATATTAAGACTTCTTAGCGTCGAGGCGTTCTTTTAGTTCGGCCAGAGCATCGATATCACCAAGGGTGGTCTTTTCCATCTTCTGAGCAACCGGTTGTTCGTCCCCTTCATCTTTCTTTGTAGTCTTCTTAGCACCTGAAGCTTTCTTGGCAGCGCGAGCTTCCGTTTTGGCTTCGTCTTCGTGGATACGGCTGTGTGACAGGATGATGCGTTTGGCGTCCTTGTTGAATTCGATGACTTTGAATTCGAGCTTTTCTTCAACAACAGCGGTGGTGCCATCGGCTTTCACCAAATGTTTGGGGGTGGCGAATCCTTCCACACCGTAAGGCAAGGAGATTACTGCGCCCTTGTCCATCAGGTCGATGATGGTGCCTTCGTGGATGCTGTCAACGGTGAAGATGGTTTCGAACACGTCCCAAGGATTTTCTTCCAATTGTTTGTGGCCGAGGCTCAAACGACGGTTGTCCTTGTCGATTTCGAGAACGATTACTTCGATGGGGGTGCCCAGCTGGGTAAATTCGCTCGGGTGTTTCACTTTCTTAGTCCAGCTCAAGTCGCTGATGTGGATCAAACCGTCAACGCCTTCTTCGATTTCAACAAATACACCGAAGTTGGTGAAGTTGCGAACTTTGGCGGTGTGCTTGCTGCCCACTGCGTATTTGGTTTCGATGTTGGACCAGGGGTCTTCTTTCAGTTGCTTGATGCCGAGAGACATTTTGCGTTCGTCGCGGTCGAGGGTCAGGATGACAGCTTCGACTTGATCGCCAACTTTCATGAAGTCCTGAGCGCTGCGCAGGTGTTGTGACCAGCTCATTTCGGAGACGTGGATCAAACCTTCTACGCCAGGAGCGATTTCGATGAATGCACCGTAGTCGGCCATGACCACTACGCGGCCTTTCACTTTGTCGCCTACGTTCAGGTCGGCGCTGAGGGCATCCCATGGGTGCGGGGTCAGCTGCTTGAGACCAAGAGCGATACGTTTCTTTTCATCATCGAAGTCAAGGATAACGACGTTGATTTTCTGGTCGAGTTCAACCACTTCCTTCGGATCGCTTACGCGGCCCCAGCTCAGGTCGGTGATGTGAACCAAACCGTCGACACCGCCCAAGTCAATGAATACACCGTAGGAGGTGATGTTCTTGACGGTACCTTCCAGTACCTGGCCTTTTTCGAGTTTGGCAATGATTTCTTTCTTCTGTTGTTCCAGTTCGGCTTCGATAAGCGCTTTGTGAGAAACAACAACGTTTTTGAATTCCTGGTTGATTTTGACAACCTTGAATTCCATGGTTTTGCCGACAAATACGTCGTAGTCGCGGATGGGCTTAACGTCGATTTGTGAACCGGGCAAGAAGGCTTCGATGCCGAATACGTCGACGATCATACCACCCTTGGTGCGGCATTTTACGAAACCCTTGATGATTTCGCTGTTTTCCAGTGCTGAATTGACACGATCCCAGCTGCGGGTTGCGCGGGCTTTCTTGTGTGAAAGGATCAGCTGACCTTTTTTGTCTTCTTGGTTTTCAACGTAGACTTCAACGCTGTCTCCGATTTTCAGGTCGGGGTTGTAGCGGAATTCATTCAAAGAAACGATACCGTCGGATTTGAAGCCGATGTTGACCACTACTTCGCGTTTGTTCATTGAAATAACGGTACCTTCAACAACGTCCTTGTCCTTTACGGTGTTCAGGGTGTTGTCGTAAGCTACTTCGAGTTCTGCTTTGGACATGGTGCCAAAGACTTCGCCTTTCTCAAAGGCATCCCAGTCAAAAGTCTGATCGGGAATTAAAAGATTTTTTTGTTCCATTAATTAATTGATTCGAAAAATTAGTGAATTGGACATTATATAGATTTGAAAATCGAGCCGCAAAGATAGTGAAAATTAGCATAAAAAAAGCAAGTGAATTGGCATAAAACTCCTAACTTTGTTTGATTCTAAGCCAAAATGCCCGTGAATACCGCAAAAAGCATACTATTCATACTGATTGTTACGCTGTTAAGCACTTCTTGCAACAACATGCAAGTGTTTCGGTTGGACGTTTTAAACCCAGGTTATGTAGTTGTTCCGTCACAAAAAAGTAACATTGTGCTGGTTGACAATACGGGCGTCCAACCCAGGAACGCCGGTCATGTGGTCAAGGTTGGTTTCAAGGTGGTGGGAGATACCGCATTCAATACGGAACCGTTGTCGGGCATGTTGATTTCCTCCCTGTGCAATTATTTGCATAAAGAAGGATTCTATCAGCAAATTCATTCGATTTTTAGAGAAGACATGCGTCCATATAAAACCGGTGAGGATGATTTTCAGCGTTCAGCCAGACTGAGCAATGCCAAAATCAATGAAATAAGCAAGGATACTAGTGTGCATTTGCTGTTCAGCTTGGACAGGCTGTTGACGAAAACGACGACCAACACCTACTTTACTGGTGAAACGTATGCGGCCACCCGGGATGTGTGGATCAATACGGTCTGGCGGATTTACGATTTGGATGTGGATACGGTCGTTGCGCAATTCCAGTACAACGACAGCCTGTATTGGATAAAGTACAGCAGCAATCCGTCTTTGGTCACCAAATTGTTGCCTGAAATGGAGACGGTTTTGCCTGAAATCGGGGATGTGGTGGCGGAGCATTTGAATAAATTCATGGGTCCTCATTGGGAAACCGAAAAAAGGGAGTATTTCTGCTCCGGGGGGTACCGAATGAAGTTGGCAGCCGACTTGGTTCGGAAAGACCAACTTGATGGTGCTGCCGAACTTTGGAAAGTGGAATGTGAGAAAGGCATTTTCCGTTCCAAATATCGAGCGGCCATCAACATGATGTTTTTTGAGGAAGTGAAGGGCAATCCCGTCGAGGCTTTGAAGTGGGAGGAAAAAGCGGAGATGTCCATAGAGAATTGTCCGATTGGCGGTTCGGATTACGACATCGCTCTGCTGGCGCAATGGAAGAACGTGTTGAGCGATCGCATTAAGGATTTCCAAAAGTTGAAAATATACTTTGATGGGAATTTAAATTAATTATTTTTTGTACTTTTGGCGCCATGAAGAAAGAAGCCTTGTATCATCTGTTGGATCGTGCCTTCCGAAAAGCCTTGGAGCAATTGGAGGTTTCTGAATCCCAGGCTGCCATTGTGGACCTGTATCTGTTGCCCAATCCGGAGGCCGGCGAGTTTTCGGTCATCGACGATGAAGATCATTTGCTCATCAAGGTCCCGGTTGCCGTGTGGCAGGAAAATTACGAAACACTTGACAGCGAAGCTGAGCTGAAAGAATGTGAATCATTGCTTAGTGAAATTGTTCACAAGGCCAACGACGAAGGCGCATTTGAAAGAATCAACCTTTTGAAGCCGTTTTCCGTGCTGATGGTTGATGAAGAAATGGAAACATTGGCTGAGCTGCTACTCTTGGATGACGAACAGTATTTGGTGGACGATCATTTCTTGAAGCACATGGACGAAGAGTTGGATGCGTTTTTCGAAAAGCTCATGGCTGATATTTAATCCCTGAAAAAGCTTTGATTTTTAAAAAATCTGACTAATTTTGCCGCCGCAATAAAGCATTGCCGAAATAGCTCAGTTGGTAGAGCAACGCATTCGTAATGCGTAGGTCGCCGGTTCAAGTCCGGCTTTCGGCTCAAATAAAAAAAGTTCTCTGAGGAGAACTTTTTTTATTTGAGCGAACCGTGTTTTATTAAGATGCTCAGACGGCTTTCCCGTTTTTTTGGCTTATACCACAGTAAGGTAGTGCGTTAGGATGTCCATGAGTTGGGACTTGTCGTAGGGTTTTGCCAGGAAGTCGTTGCAGCCTGCCTGCATGGCGGCATTTCGGTCTTGGTCGAAGGCGTAGGCGCTCAATGCGATGATGGGAATTTTCGAAGAAATGCTGCGAATGAGTTTGGCGGCTTCTATGCCGTTAAGAATGGGCATCTTGATGTCCATCAGTACGATGTCGGGTTCCTCTTCCTGGAACATCGTTACGGCTTCCATGCCGTTTTGGGCTCTGCGAAGCGTAAACGTTTGTCCGATCATGTTTTCCAGCAAGAGGTAATTGCTGTCGGTATCCTCGGCAACCAGTATGATGATGGAATTTTCTGAATCCAGGCTGCCTTTGCGATTGATGGGCTGAATCATGTATTCAGCCGGAATGGTAAAGGTGAACGTGGCACCTTCGCCATAAACCGATTCCACACGGATGGTGCCACCCATTTTTTCGATGATGGATTTGCAGATGGGCAAGCCCAGACCGGTACCTTGTGTGAAGTTGTCGCCTTTGATGAAGCGGTCGAACACTTTCCGGATTTTATCGGGCGAGATGCCCGATCCAGAATCGGAAACGGTGAATTGCAGGAACTTTTCGTTGAGTTGGTATCTAAAGCGGATGGAACCGTGCTTGGTGAATTTGATGGAGTTGCCAATGAGGTTGTTGAGTACTTGGCTCAGACGATTTTTATCGGTGTTGATGATGAGATCGTGGTCGGAGTCCTCGAAAACGAGTTTGACACCGGGTTGGGTGCGCAGGCTCATCGTTTGGAGGATATCGCGGCACAATGAGGCCAAATTGGTGGGCTCCAGGTCGAATTCCATGATGCCGGACTCGATTTTGGAGAGGTCCAGGATTTCGTTGATGAGACCGAGCAGGCGGCCGTTATTGGTTTCCACGATGGAATAGTAGGATTTCCGTTCTTCGGGATCCTGCGTTTCAGCAATGATCTTGGAGAAACCGACGATGGCATTGAGCGGTGTGCGAATTTCGTGGCTCATGTTGGCGATGAAGGCCGACTTGAGTTTGTCGGATTCTTCGGCGCGTTCTTTGGCGTCGATGAGCTCCTGTTCCATCAGTTTGTCTTTGGTGATGTCCCGTTCGATGGAGATGAGTAGGGCACGGCTTTCGTCCTCGACCAGCAGGCGGAGTTGGTCAAAAAAGATGGTATGGTCGTTGCTGTCCTTGTCGACAATGATTTTGCGGGTTTCTTCTCTGGATTCCAACGAAGCGATGTCATCGGAACGCATCTTGATGGCTTCTTGCGAAGGAAACAAGTCGTAGTCGGTTTTCCCGATGATGTCGTCCATGACGCCCCAGTGGATTTTTTTGCCCATCCGGTTGCTGAAGATGTAACGGAAGTCGTTATCGGCATCTTTGACAGCAATGTTCATGGGAATGTTCGTCAAGACGGTGCTCATGATTTGGTTCAGCTCCTTGACTTGTTTTTCGTACTGGACACGCTCGGTGATGTCCTTGCCGAAGGTCCAGATTTGGTCGGCACCGCGGGCGTCCTTGACCAAGTAGGAGGTGCAGTCGAACGCTAGGATCTCGGGTTTGCCGGGTATGGGTTTCGGCAAGACGAAATTGAGCGTTTTACGGGTGCTGATGAGTTGTTGGATGATGTCTTGCCAGCGAACTTTCCCTGAACCGCGTACGATGGACTTGAAGAAGTTGATGTTGGTGAGCACCTCGCTGCTGTCCAGGTTGTGGTGTTCCTTGAATTTTTGATTGCCGAAAACAAGTTTGCCGTTTGTCTGCATGGCAAAAATGTAGTCGGTGGAGTTGCGTACGGCCAACGTGATCATCTCGAGCTCATGTTGCTTTTCCATGATGTCGGTAATGTTCTGAATATAGCCTTCAGCAATTTTATCTCCATCCTCATCCAAGTAGACATCGATGATTTTGATGCGGAAATACAAGGACTTGCCGGTTAGGAGCATTTGGTAGTCTATGTACTCCTTCTCGATGGAATCGGGACCGCCGCTCAGATAACTACTGATGCGAAGCTGATCGTCGGGATGAACCATGGCCATGAAATCCTGGAGGTTGATGCTTCTGGGTTCGTTGATTTCGGTTTCACCGGAGGGGAAACTGGCGTATTGAAGTAGATTCGAACGGTGATTGAATATCCAATGACCGATTTTGGCTACTTTCTCTACCTCCTGCAACTTGTGGTTGATGACTTCGATGCGTTGTTTGAGCAGCACGCGCTGAGTAATGTCGCGGTATTGACAAAGGACATGGTTCTCGTCGTACCAAGAAAGCATGGCCTTGAAATAGTAATTTTTGCCGGCAACAAGGACTTCATAGTTGTCTTCGGAGCGGTCTCCTGGTTCCAGAATCTTGCTAAAATTCGCACGTAGGGCATCGGAAGTGGGTTCCGGAATGAGATTGAAGAGGTTCTTGCCCAGAAAATAAGTACTGTCTTGCATGAACCAGCGGTCTGTATGAATCTCCAAATCTACGCAAAGACCATCCTTGCGTAGCAGGAACATGGTGTCGGCGGTGAGTTTGAGAATTTGATGGGCATTTTTAGGATTGCTCAGCAATCCCGCCCCGGAATATGGAGTGTCGTATGTTGGTTCCGTTTCGTTGAGTATCATTCAGAATGCTCCTTTCAGTAAAAATGTGAAGTGTAACAAATGTACGCTTTATATGGAAAAATCAAATCGATGTTTAAAAAAAAACAGATAGAATCAAATAGTTTCGTTTTTTGAAAACGAAGTCTTATATTTGTTAGACTTCAAGGACGCATCGAACAACGAAATGACAAAACTATGGAACCACAGATTACAATGCCTGTAACTGACTTAAGTTCAGTGGAGAGGAAGCATACCATCCTGGTTGCCGAGGACATCGACAGTAATTTTGCCTTGGTGGACATTTTACTGCGGAAGGAATTCAAAATAATCAGGGCCACCAATGGTACCGATGCTGTACGTTTGTTTGAGGAAGTGCATCCCGACCTTATTCTCATGGATATTCAGATGCCCGAAATGAATGGTCTGGAAGCAACTCGAATTATCCGCAAATTGGATGAGCAGATTCCCATCATCGCATTGACTGCGTTTGCGTTCAATTCCGACCGAATCGAGTTCCTACAAGCTGGAGGGTCCGATTATGTGGTCAAGCCAATTGATCCCATGCAATTGAAAATCAAGATTAAAGAGATTTTGTACTAATTAAATTCAGTACATACGACCGGCCCTGCATGCTGCCTCTTCTGGCCAAGCATTTTAGGACCAGGTGGGTAAACTCGTAATTCTTCAAGCCCCAGTTCGGAGCGATCAGCAACTCCGGAGGCGATTGGGAGACAAAGCGTTCCACCGCTATGTCGGGGCGAAGGTGCTCCAAAAAATCACAAACGGTTTCCACATATTCCGAAGGTTCGGGAATATGGACCAGACTTGGGTCAGAAGCGACCTGGGCTGCCAATTTGGTGCCCTTGATGAGTTGGAGTTGATGGAGTTTGATGGTTTGAATCGGCAAGGTGCTCAGAATATCGGCATGAAGGATGAAGTCTGCGTTGGATTCACCGGGCAATCCCAAAATAAGATGCACGCCGGTGGGGATGCCTCTGGCGGCGGTGCGTCGCACGGCGTCTTCGGTGCAGGCGTGGTCGTGTCCGCGGTTGATGAACTTCAGCGTTCGGTCAAGGGTGGATTCGATGCCGTATTCGATTAGGATGAAGGTTTTTTTGGAAAGGGATTCCAGGTAATCCAGCAGGTCGTCGGGCATGCAATCGGGGCGCGTGCCGATGACCAGACCCTTGATGCCGGGTACGTCGAGGGCTTCCTGGTATAGGTTTTTGAGCCGGTTCAGCTCCCCGTAAGTGTTGGTATAGGCTTGGAAATAAGCCAAGTAATCCATTGTTGGATATTTTCGGGCGAAAAACCGGATGCCTTCTTTCAATTGTTCCGTGATGCTCTTTTCGGTTTCACAATAGGCTGGATTGAAGGTCTGGTTGTTGCAATAGGTGCAACCTCCGAACCCTTTGCTCCCATCGCGATTGGGGCAGGTGAAGCCTGCGTTCAGCGATATTTTCTGAACTTTCGAATCGAAATGTTCGTCCAGAAACGACTGAAACGTTCGGTATGGGGGTGTGGAGGGGGTTTGCTTCATTTTCCGTGCAAAAATACACAAAAGGTCTGTCAAAGAGCGTTCCTACCGATTCAAATTTGTATTTTTGCTTCGTTAAAAACCTATTCCAGATGAAGAGATTCTTGATTTTTGCAACCTTTGTTTTCGGCGTGTTCGCCGCACAGGCAGCCAGACCGTTGTTGGAGCTGGATTCGGTCGTCACTGGCAAATACAATGCACAGACCCTTCCGGATATGAAACCCATGATGGATGCCAAGTTTTATACCTGTCTGGACGAGGTTGGGAAACACATCATCAGTTATGCGTTTCTGACCGGCAAACAAACGGACGTTCTGTTCGATTTGGACAATGTGAAGGGCCAGGGTCCCGAAAAAGTGGTGGGTTACGAGTTCAGCCCTACGGAATCAAAAATATTGATTTGGTCGGAAAAAACGCCGATCTACCGCCGTTCGTACATGACCGATTATTATGTGTATGACCGTAAGCGCAACACCATCGAGGCATTGTCCGTGAATGGTTCGCAACGGAATGCCAAGTTCTCGCCGGATGGTCGTTCGGTCGCTTTTGTTCGGGACAACAATCTGTTTATCAAACGTTTGGATTTTGGAACGGAGATTCAGGTGACGATGGACGGGGTGAAGAACGTGGTGATCAACGGGGCGACCGATTGGGTGTATGAGGAGGAATTTATGGAAACGGGAGCCTTCGATTGGTCGCCGGACAGCAAATTCTTGGCCTATGTGCGGTTCAGCGAAAAAGACATTCCTACCTATTCGTTTCCGCTTTTTGGGTCGTTGGTGAGCAAGTTGAAACATCAGAAATATTATCCGGGTCAATACAGCTTCAAATACCCTTCGTCCGGGGAGCCGAATTCGGTGGTGACGGTTTGGGCGTTCAACATTCAGACGCGGTCGGCCCGACAGATGGACTTGCCGGTGGATGAGGAGGATTACATACCGAAAATTCGTTTCACCAAATTTAGCAACCAACTGGCGGTCATGACGTTGAACCGTGCGCAGAACACGTTCAAGATGTATTTCTCGAATCCGAAGTCAGCTCAGAGCACGTTGATATTAACGGAGCAAAACGATACGTATTTGGACCCGATGTTGGATGCCATTCGGTTCAATACCAAGTATTTCACCTATGTGAGCGAAAAGGACGGGTTCCGCCATCTGTATCTCTATGGTGCCAATGGGGGGTTGCAAAAGCAATTGACTTCGGGCAAATGGGATTTGACCAAGTTTATAGCATGCGACACGGTCAAGAATGTGTTTTATTATCAATCGGACGAGGATGATGCGACCAGGCGGGCGGTTTACAGTGTCGACCTGAAAGGAAAGAAGGTCTGTCTGACGACCCGCAAGGGAGTGAACGATGCGTTCTTCAATTCGGATTTCTCGTGCTCCGTGCAGACGTGGTCGGACATCAACACGCCGCAGGTATTCACGTTGGTGGATCCGCTCGGACAAGAACTCCGTGTGATTGAGAACAATAAGAAATTGCGTTCGGAACTGGCTGAATTCGGGGTCAAGGACAAACAATTCATCAAGGTGCCTGCGGCTGACGGCCAGCAGTTGAACGGGTGGATGCTCAAGCCGAACGATTTCAGCAATGAGGTGAAATATCCGGTCGTCATGGTGCAATATGGAGGCCCGGACTCGCAACAGGCACTGGACGGCTTTCGGTTCGATTGGGAATATGCGTTGGCGCAAGAAGGCTACATCGTCCTTTGTGTGGATGGTCGGGGAACTGGTGGCCGTGGGGCTGCTTTCCGCAAATCCACGTATTTGCAACTCGGCTTGCAGGAAACACAGGATCAGATTGCCGTGGCCGGTTGGGTGAAGAACCAGCCTTGGGCGGACGGTAGTCGCATCGGTATTTGGGGTTGGAGCTTTGGCGGCTACATGACGTTGATGTGCATGACGGACCCTGCATCACCATTCAAAGCCGGAGTCGCCGTGGCGCCGGTATGCGATTGGCATTATTACAATACGGTCTATACGGAGCGGTTCATGCGGACGCCCAAGGAAAATGCGGACGGCTACGAAAAGACGTCTCCGTTGCTGCGGGCTGCGGGCCTAAAAGGCAATTTGTTGCTGATACATGGTTTGGCCGACGACAACGTCCGGGCAAACCAATCCATGGATATGACGGAAGCCTTGATCAAGGCTGGCAAGCAGTTTGACATGCAGGTGTATCCCACCAGCAGCCACAGCATCTTGGGCACTACGTACCGAATGCATCTTTACCGGAAAATGTTCGAATTTTTCAAACACAATCTGTAATGGGCAATTATGTTCGCAAGCCGGAATGGCTGAAAACAAAGTTGGGTGACAATGAACAATTTGCCCTCACGCGCAGGGTTATCGAAGGGCATCACTTGCACACGATTTGCACCAGTGGAAAATGTCCGAACCAGGCGGAATGCTGGAGTCGGGGAACGGCGACGTTCATGGTGCTTGGGGAAATTTGCACGCGTTCGTGCGGATTCTGCAATACGCTGACTGGAAGGCCTTTGGCGCCAGATGCGGATGAGCCGCGGCGCGTTGCCGAATCGGTCAAGCTGATGGCGTTGAAACATGTGGTGTTGACTTCCGTGGACCGGGACGATTTGCCCGATTTGGGTGCGGCGCATTGGGTTCAGGTCATCCAGGTGTTGCGGGAAGTGAATTCCAACACCACCATTGAAGTGTTGATTCCTGATTTTCAGGGTCGGCCGGAGCTGATTCAACAAATCATCAATGCGAAACCGGAGATTGTCTCGCACAATTTGGAGACGGTACGCAGGCTCACTCCACTAGTGCGTTCAGCCGCTAAATATGAAACGAGTTTGAAGGTGCTGAAACAGCTGTCACAAGCAGGAGTGCGTGCCAAGTCCGGAATCATGCTGGGTTTGGGCGAGACTGAGGAGGAGTTGCTGGAGGCCATGGACGATTTGCTGGCGAACGGTTGCTCCATTTTGACCTTGGGCCAGTACATGCAACCCACGCGGAAACATTTGCCGGTGGAGGCCTACATCCATCCGGACGATTTCAAGCGGTACAAGGAAATCGGATTGAGAAAGGGTTTTGCCTTTGTGGAGAGTGGGCCGTTGGTGCGGTCATCGTACCACGCCGAAAATCAAATATAAGTTCAAGCCCTGTAAATCAAAAAGATGCAGGGCTTTTTCGTGAGCTCGGCTGAACTCTTCTTCCAGCTTGCTGCGGTTTTGGTGAGTATGCTTTCTTCGGGACCGGTCAGGTCGAAGGCTACGCAGATGCGGGTTTGCGGCCGTAGGGTAGTCACTAGATCTTCCAGCATTTTCTCGTTGCGATACGGTGTTTCGATAAAAATCTGCGTCATGTCTTCGGCGTAGGACCGGTTTTCCAAGTGCTTGATGGTCTTGAGCCGATCTTCTTTTTCGATGGGCAAGTAGCCTTCGAAGGCAAAGCGTTGGCCGTTGAAACCGGAACCCATCAACGCCAATAGAATGGAGGAGGGACCGACCAAAGGCACCACTTTGTAGCCTTTTTCCTGGGCGATGCGGACGATATCGGCGCCTGGGTCGGCAATGGCCGGACAGCCTGCTTCGGAGAGCAAGCCCATGTCTTGACCGGCCTTCAGGGCGTTCAGGTAACCGGCTATTTGCTCGGGGGTGGTGCGTTTATTGAGCGTGTGGAAGGTGCAGGCATCGATGTCGAAATTTCGATCCGATGCTTTGAGGAAACGCCTGGCCGTGCGGACGTCCTCGACGATAAACTGCCGGATGGGGAGCAGCAACTTCCTGTTGTATTCAGGAAGCACGTGCTCCAACGGGCTGTCAGACAAGTGGACGGGAAACAGGTAAAGCGTACCGGGCATATGGAGGAATTTTATGCGCACAAAGATAAGGGAAATTTGGCGTCATTGAAGAATTCTGGCTTTCTTTGCAGTTCGAACGACCCAACGATGAAATTACCTGATGCTTTTCTGGAAAAAACCCGCGATTTGCTCGGCAAGGAGGCCGAGGATCTTTTTGCAGCTTTGGACGAACCTTCGCCCGTGAGCATTCGGTTCAATCCGATGAAGCCGACGGCATCGGGTTCAGCCATACCGGTTCCTTGGTCTTCCATGGGTGTTTATCTGCCTGAACGGCCAGCATTTACGTTCGACCCACTACTGCATGCCGGATGCTACTATGTGCAGGAAGCTTCCTCGATGTTCGTGGAACAGGCTTTGATTCGGGTGGCTGAACTCGTGGGCGAACAGCCGCTGAACATCTTGGATTTGTGCGCGGCTCCTGGTGGGAAATCCACGCTGCTGGCCTCTTGCATGCCTGCCGGAAGCCTGCTGGTGGCCAATGAGTTGAATCGATTGCGCGCCAATATTCTGGCGGAAAACCTGATCAAATGGGGTTTGCCCAATGTGGTGACCACCCAAAGCGACGCCACGGCTTTTTCCAGAATGACTGAATTCTTTGATGTCGTGCTTACCGATGTGCCCTGTTCGGGGGAAGGTATGTTCCGAAAGGATCCGGAGTCCATCGGAGAATGGTCGGTGGACAACGTGAAATTGTGCGCTTCCAGGCAACGGGACATCGTGGGCAACATTTGGCCCACGTTGAAGCATGGTGGTTTTTTGATTTACAGCACCTGTACGTACAATGTTACCGAAAATGAGGAAAATGTTCGATGGATTTGTGAGGAACTGGGTGGCAAAGTGGTGGAGATTCCAGTCAAGGAAAGCTGGGGAGTGTCACCAGGATTGCTTGAGAACGTGAACCGGTTTTTTCCGCATCGGACCAAGGGTGAAGGTTTTTTCCTGGCGTTGATTCAAAAAGAAGGCGAGCATGTAGGTGGAACGGAACATGCGCGAGGAACTCGAGCCAAGGGTTCAGCCGGTAAAAAAGAGCCGATGATAGCTTTGGAATACAAGCGGCTTTTGGAGAATGATGCTGATTTTGAATTTTTTACGGACAGGCAGGGGCGGATTTGCGCTTTTCCATTCAGTCAACTTGCTTCGTTGAGGCGGTTGGAGGAAAATCTCCGTGTGGTGCATGCCGGTATCGTGTTGGGTGAAGTCAAAGGTAGGGATTTGTTGCCTGATATTTCGTTGGCTTTGTCGGTTGCGCTGAACCGGGATGCAGTCAAATCGTTCGATTTGGACAGGAAACAAGCGATTGACTACCTGCGAAGGGAGGCTTTCGCATTGCCAGCGGATTGCCCGTTGGGTTGGGTGCTGATGTGTTTTGAGGGTCAGCCGCTGGGCTGGATGAAGAACATTGGAAACCGTGCCAACAACGGATATCCGAATGAATGGCGGATTCGGTCGGAAAACCCGTTCTGATCGCTTTAACCCTAAAAAAAATACCCCTGCCCGCAAAAATCTTGTTTTTCTGAGGCGTCGCATTACATTTGCGCGCAAAAACCGGAGAACCATGATGATACTGAAGCGATTGATTTTAGTCGGCCTGTTTGCTAGCTGGTTGACGCCCCTGATTTCCCAAAACAATATGACACTGCGTTTTGTCAGTGGTACGGAGCGGACGACGGCTCTGACGAATTTGTCCAAAATTACCTTTTCGGGCACCAATATGCTGATGACCTACCTTAACGGGAGTTTCGAGGCCATTGACTTGTTGTCGGTGCAAAAAATAGAGTTCACCTTATTAAATGGTGTGGATGCGGTGAAGGAAATCGGTACGGCAATGGTGATTTATCCCAGCCCGGCCGTGGATAAAATCACACTGGCCAACATTCCGGAGGGAGCCAAGTTGGCCGTCCTTTACCGGTTGGATGGTCGGGTGATTTCCACTATTTCACTTGCTTCCGCCTCCCAAGACATTGATGTGAGCAGCCTTCCAAGCGGTTTCTACTTGCTTCGGGTCAATAACAACACCGTAAAATTTGTCAAGAAATGAAAAAGTTAGCCTTCCTCCTTGTCGGTGTCGTTTGCGTAGCAGCACTATTCGCCCAGACTGAACTCTATATCTATAAGACTGACAAAACGGTTTTGGGCATTCCGGTGTCCAAAATCGACAGTATCTTGTTTTCCAAAGCCTCCATCATGAAGGTATTCAAAACGGACAAGACGACGACCGACTTGGTTCTTTCGACCATCGACAGCATTTCCGTGGGCGAGGTCGTTTCGGATACCGTGACCATTACGTATGCGGGGACGACGGCGACGGTGGACAATCCGATGGCCAAATACGGCGTTTCCGTCGTTGCCAATGGTGCCAATGTGGTGGTGAATTCTACGGTGACGGACAACAAAATCAATTATTTGCTCAAGGGCAGTTCAACGAACGGTTCCTTCAAGATTTATAGCACGTATCGCATTGACTTGATACTCAATGGGGTGAGCCTGACAAACTCGGACGGTCCTGCCATCAACATTCAGACCAAAAAGCGTTGCGAGATTACGATGGATGCGGGAACGACCAACACGCTGACGGACGGTACGTCATATGCCAGCAGTTCGGAAGATCAAAAGGGTACGTTCTTCAGTGAAGGACAACTCATTTTTAAGGGCCCGGGTACGTTGACGGTGAACGGCAATGCCAAGAATGGCATTGTGGCCGATGACTTCATCGAGGTGAACGGGGGTACGATGAACTTGAATGTGACTCCAGCATCCGCCAAGGGATTGAAGTGTTCGGGCACGCTGTCGCTGAACGGCGGCGCGATGACGGTCAACATGACGGGTTCAGCCACGTTGTCGGCAACAGGACTGGGTTATGATCCTTCGTATTGCACGGCCATCAAGTGCGACAGTACCATCAAGATAGCCGGTTCAGCAATTACCATTACGTGTTCGGGTGTGGGTGGGAAAGGCATTTCGTCCGACCAGGATGTATTGATGATTGGCGGAACGGTCAATGTGACGACGACCGGCAATGGTGCCACCTATATCAATTCGTTGGGCAAGACGGACGGTTATACGGCTACTTGCTTGGAAGCCGACCGAAACATCAACATCTTGGGCGGTTCGGTGACGACTTCCAGTACTGGCATTGGCGGAAAGGGTATTTCGGCCGACGGAAATTTGACGTTCGGGGATGCGACCAATTCGCCGACCATCAATGTGACGACGACGGGAACAAGGTTGCTCGTTTCGGGCACGACCAATTATACGACGGCGGTGTATGCCACGCCCAAAGCCATTAAGAGCGACGGGGTGATGAACATCGTGAACGGCACGTTTACGGTCAGCACGGCACAGTCGGGCGGAGATGCCATCGATTGCGACAGTGTGATGACGGTATCGGGAGGCACGTTGGGCATCACGTTGAAGGGTGCCGGAACCAAAGGGCTGAAGTCTAGCCGGGATATGAACCTGAACGGCGGATCTATTACTATAACGGCTTCTGGAGCGACGGTGTTGGAGAATGTGGCTGCGGCAACCTATAATCCTTCGCATTGTACCGGTGTGAAAAGTGATGCCGCCATCAACTTGAATGGTACGAACATTACCCTGACAGGTAGCGGCACAGGCAGCAAGGGTATTTCCTCCGGCGCAACATTGACCATGAATGCGGGGACCGTCAACCTGACCTGTTCCGGTGCGGGAGCGACCTATAAGAATTCAACGAATGTGACGGATTCGTACTGTTCTTCGTGTTTTTCATCAGACGGCGCCATGCTGATTCTGGGTGGTAAACTGACAACGGCTACGGGTGCTGCGGCTACGGGCGGCAAGGGGATTTCGTCCAATGCGGCCATAACCATTGGGAGTGCCACCACGACGCCGATACTGAGCATTACAACGACTGGAGCGCGGTTTCTGGTGTCCGGAACCGATTATTGCCATCCGAAAACCTTGGTTTCTCCACTGTCCATCACCATCAACAGTGGAACCAACACGTTCACTTCGACCGATGATGGAATACATTCCGATTTATCGGTCACCATCAATGGTGGAAATAATACGGTTACGGCTTATTCAACCATACAAGGTGTAGGGGAGGGTGTCGAGGGCCCCACCATTACTTTTAATGGGGGAACGACCAACATCGTGGCTTCCAACGACGGCATCAACGGAACGTATGGTACCGTTGTCGGTGGCACGGAATCCAACGACAACAGCAACATCTATTTCAAGGGGGGGCTTGTGATCGTGGCCGGAAGCGATGCTGTGGACGGTAACGGCAATATTACGATGACGGGCGGTACAGTCATTGTGAACGGACCTACCAGTCAACCAGAAGAAGGTTTGGATTTCAACGGAGCTCTAATTATTAATGGTGGATTATTGATTTCAGCTGGTTCCAATACCAATATGACTCAGGCAATGAGTGCCTCTTCCACCCAGCCGGGCATGTTCATCAAATCCAGTGCGGTTCTTGCTTCCACTTCCATTTTCCATATTGAAAATGCGAGTGGTACGGACATCATAACCTTCAAACCGAAAAACAATGCCTATTACTTCCACTTTTCTTCCGCTTCGTTGACCAAAGGCGCACAATACAAGATTTATTTTGGAGGAAGTTATTCGGGTGGAAGCTTTATCGGCGGGACTTCGGGTAATGGCTTATATACGGGTGGAACCTATTCTTCGACCGGTGCCACGCTGAAATCGACATCGACGCTTTCGACCACGTCCACTTCGAATACGATTTCATTCTAATCCGATTTTGTTATAAAGGAACGGGGCCTCCGCATTCATGCAGGGGCCCCGTTTATCATGTATTGGTTGCAGGTTTATTTCTGCACGATGGTCATTTTCATCATGACATCCTTGACCGGACGATCCTGCGCACCAGTCTGCACGGCTTGAATCTTGCCGACAACATCCAAGCCTTCGATGACTTCGCCGAAAACGGTGTAATCGCCGTCCAGATGGGGCGTGCCGCCAACAGTGGAGTAGGCTTTTTTCTGTTCGGCCGTGAAAGCACCTTTGGTGGGGTTCTTCTTGAATTCGGATTCTGTCAGGACAATGAGTTCAGCCTGCAGCTTGTTCAAGCCGGCTGTATCGTTGCTGGTCTGCATCTTCTGGATGGTGTCCATGCGTTGAACGGCCAGGGATTGGAAATAGTTCTGCATGGCCTGCTGTTTTTTCTGGTCTTCCATGCCTGCGAGCTGCACTTCGGAATAAACATCGCCCCAGACGATGTAGAACTGGGAGCCAGAGGAAGCCTTCAACGGATTCATCTCGTCGCCGGTGCGGGCTGCGGAGAGTGCGCCCCGTTTGTGGAAAAGCTGTGGATAGACGATTTCAGCCGGTATCGTATAACCGGGCCCGCCGGAACCCAGGGTTTTGCTGGCAGGGGCACCTTTCGATTCGGGATCGCCGCCTTGAACCATGAATCCTTTGATGACGCGGTGGAAAAGCAAGCTATCAAAGTAATGTTGTTCAACCAGTTTCAGGAAATTGTCGCGGTGTTGGGGTGTTTCGTCGTAGAGACGGATCTTGATGTTGCCCATCGAGGTTTCTATCAGGACGATGTTGCTTTTGGAGTTGGCTTCGGTACTCATGCTGCAAAAAAGGATTAAGAGGGTGTATAAAAGAATGCGTTGTTTCATCAGACTACTTTTAAAGAATTGGTTGGCAAAGATACTTTATTTTTCGTACTTTTGCGCCTGCTAAAAAACCACAAGAACTCTTAATCCCAAGCAATTTATGAAACCAACACTTTTCGTTTTGGCAGCCGGAATGGGTAGCCGTTACGGGGGTCTGAAACAAATGGACGGCCTCGGTCCCAATGGGGAGACCATCATGGATTATTCCATTTTTGACGCGTATCGCGCCGGTTTTGGAAAAGTCGTATTCGTGATCCGTCACTCTTTTGAGGAAGATTTCAGAAACATCGTCGTCAACAAATATCAGGGCAAATTGCCGGTGGAAATCGTTTTCCAGGAGCTGGACTACCTGCCCGAAGGTTTTACCTGCCCGGCCGACCGTGCCAAACCGTGGGGAACCAACCATGCCGTGCTGATGGGTAAGGATGCCATCAAGGAACCGTTCGCCGTGATCAATGCCGACGACTTCTACGGTCGTGAAAGCTACGTGGTGCTGGCCGATTGGTTGAGCACGATGGAAGGCAAAAAGAACGAATATTGCATGATTGGCTATCGGGTGGGCAACACCTTGTCCGAAAGCGGCTCCGTAGCCCGCGGTGTCTGCTCCAAAGACGCCGAAGGCAACCTGACCACCGTGGTTGAACGCACCTACATCATCCGCGATACCGACGGCCAAGTAAAATACAAGGACGAAAACGAAAACCTGGTGACGGTGGACGAAAATGCACCCGTTTCAATGAACATGTGGGGATTCACGCCCGATTATTTCGACTATTCCGAACGCGATTTCAAGACCTTCCTCAAAGCAAGCGAAGGCAATATTAAGGCTGAATTCTTTATTCCGCTGGTGGTGAACGATTTGATTGTTTCAGGTACCGCCACTTGCCAAGTTCTCGACACGCCCTCCAAATGGTTCGGCGTGACGTATGCGGAAGATCGTCCTGCGGTTGTGGCTAAGATTGAAGAACTGATCAAGGCTGGGGAATACCCCTCACCCCTCTGGTAGTATCCTAAAATACATGGGAAGCCCCGAATCTGCTGCAGGTTCGGGGCTTTTTTCCTAATGGCTGAACTTGATGCTCCTCATTCCCTGGTTCGTTTCGATACAAACGATGTAAAAGCCTTTTTTGAACGTGGGAAATTCCAATTTGTTTTCGCCGATGGTGCCTTGGAACAGTTTTTCCTGATACTGCATGCGTCCCATCAAATCAACCACCCGAATCGTTACATCGGCGGGTTCAGCCAAGGTGAAATAGAGCGTTTGAGCCGTTCCGTTTTGAACCACGAACATATCACCGGTGATGGATGTCGTTTTCAGCCCATTGGGATATTGGTATTCGAAGGCACCAAAATCGGGCGCTGGGCCGCTGAAGGCGAAACCGAGGTTCATCCCTTTGTCGAGGAGGTCGCTGGTGGATTTCAGCCGTAAGAAATTGTTTGTCGGCAAGCTGCCGTCGGGATTGCGCGCCGCCACCAGCAGGGCTTCGTCCGTACTCATGAAATCGTTGACATCCACCGTGACGCCGCTGCTGGGAGTAAAGGAATTGTACGTGAAATTGCAGGAACCCATGTTGGCGGTATCCTTGTTGGACCGGAATGAGACGTTGTTGTGCAACACGTGGTTGTAGCCTGGGCAATCCACGGACGTGTCCGCCCCCGTATACGGACTTTTCATGATTTTCTGGCTCAACATGTTGAAATTGGTGGCGTTGCGGTACGCCGTGTTGCTGTAAAAGTAGCTGCCGGTGGTGACGTGGTGGTTGGCATAGAATCCGTTGGCTTTGTTGCGATACGCCATACAAAATTGAACGGTGTTGCTCGGAATGGGGTTCGGCAAGCCTGAAACGACTGGTGCCGCTCCATAACCACCGACCTTGAAGCCGTTGCCGTCGCCCTTGCTCACAAACGCGGAGGTGTAGCCGTTGTAGAACGACCAACAGTTTTCGAAACGTGTTCCCTCATACGCGTTGATGCAGTCGTAACCGTCGTCACTGTTGAACCAGGCGCGGCAGCCTCGGATGATATTGCCGGTATAGCCTTTGGCATTGGGATGGAAACCGAAACCATCCGTATTGCCGCCAGCCCCACTTTCGGATACGGAATCCCAATTGCGGAAGGCGTCACAGTTGAGCACCAGGTTGTTGGACCCTTTGGTGAGGTAGAAACCGATGGCCATGCCGTCGTGCATGCTGAGCTGTTCGTAGATGTTGTTGCTGCCCTCGTTGTGGAAGCATTCGGACTGGGTATGCGCCAGGATGGTGACTTGCACGCCGGTTACTTCCAGCCCTTTTAGGTAAATGTAGGAGCCAGTCACGTTGAAGGCGAGCACCCGGTAGGCGGCTGGTTTGACGTTGGTGTAATCAAAGATGGGCTTTTCTCCTGGGTATGCCCAGTAATTGATGCGCTTGCCGGCGGAACCGCTTTTGTTGAGGTTGGTCACGTAGGCGTAGATGCCCGATTTCAGTGTAATTTGCGCTTCGGTCATCACATAATTTCCGCCACGGATGTAAACGGTATCGCCTCCGACTGCAGCGGTTTGGGCCCGTTGAACGGTCAGGAACGGCGCGGCAATGGTGCCAGCGTTGGTGTCGATTCCGTCTGTTGCCACATACCAAGTAGTGCAAAAGGCAGGAAATGTAAGGGTGAAAAGTAAGGCAAAAGCAAGTACGAATTTTTTATTCATTGGAGTGAATTTGGTACAAAAATACCTCAATTATTGGTAATTGACCGATTGGTGGGTGTGTTTTATTATCCGTACCTTTGATGCCTCAACACATACCTTCCCACATGAAAACAACTTGGTCGCTTTTTGTGTTACTATTTTTCAGTTCGTTCTTATTTTCGCAAACCAAGTTGTCGTTGGATGTGAGCAAGCGCGGAGTTGCCATCAGCCCAACCCATTACGGTATTTTCTTCGAGGATATCAACCATGCGGCGGATGGTGGTTTGTATGCCGAACTCATTCGGAACCGTTCCTTCGAGGACGGTACTTCGTTCGATTTCTGGTCGGTTGCCAGCCAATCCGGTGCTTACCTTTCTGCCACCATCGAAACTTCCAATTTGCTGAACTCGGCCCAGACCAAAGCGCTCAAGATGGTGGTTTCAGCCGCCTCGCCGACAGCGCGCGCCGGAATGGCGAATACGGGTTTCTGGGGCATCAATGTGGTGAACGGAAGGCAATATGCCGTTTCGTTTTTTGCCAAATGCATTGCCGGTTTCTCCGGAACAGTGACGGTCTCGCTGGAAAGCAGTGCCGGCGTGAAGTATGCGGAAGCGACGATTTCGGGCCTGACCACCAGTTGGCAAAAGTACACGTGCTCCATGACGGCCACCGGAAATGATCCGGCAGCCCGTTTTGTGTTGGCTACGAATTCAGTCGGTACGCTTTGGTTCGACATGGTCTCCTGTTTTCCGCCCACGTTTAAGAACCGCCCCAATGGCCTGCGCCCGGAACTGGCTCAACTGTTGCTCGATATGAAACCCAAGTTCATGCGTTTCCCCGGGGGCTGCTTTGTGGAAGGCGATGTATTGGCCAACCGGTTCCAGTGGAAAAAGTCGGTCGGACCCATCGAAACGAGGCCTGGCCATACGAATTTATGGGGATACCGGACTTCGGACGGCATGGGATTCCACGAGTTTCTGCAATTGGCAGAGGATTTGAATGCTGAACCCTTGTATGTGGCCAATGTGGGGTTGGCGCACAACGACAACCAATCGTCCACGGCGTTGACCGATTACATCCAGGATGTCTTGGACGCGCTGGAATATGCCAACGGAGCGGTTACGACAACCTATGGCGCCATGCGTGCGGCGAACGGACATCCGGAACCGTTCAATATCAAGTATTTGGAGATAGGCAATGAGAATTATTCAGGTAATAATTATGGTGCGAGGTACCTTCAGTTTTACAATGCCGTCAAGGCAAAATATCCCGATATGAACTGCATTGGGAATGTGGCCGCATGGGGTACGGACAGTCCTACCTGGACGTTTACGAGTCCGGTTCAGCTGTTGGATGAGCATTATTATCGGAATCCTGCCTGGTTTGTGGGTCAATACAACAAATACGATAGCTATAGCCGAACTGGGCCCAAAATTTATGTTGGTGAATACGCCGTGACCTCCGATTGTGGGTTGGGAAATCTCAGCGCCGCGGTTGGTGAAGCTGCCTATATGGCGGGCATGGAGAAAAACTCGGATGTGGTGCAGTTGAACTCCTACGCGCCCATTTTTGTGAATGTGGACGACCGGAAATGGTCGCCGGACATGATTGACTACAACGCTTCCTCGGTTTATTGCACACCTTCTTATTATGTGCAGAAGTTGTTTGCCACAAACATCGGGACGGTTACTATTCCGGTGAATGATTCGTTGTGCATGAAGCCGGCTGATCTGACGGGAGCTGTCGGCTTGGGCACGTGGTCCACATCGGCAAACTTTTCGAACGTGACCGTCACGAATGGGGCGGGAAGCACCGTTTTCTCGGATAATTTTGCCACTTCGGCCAATTGGACGCCGGGAACTGGAACATGGAGTTCAGCCACGAACGTGTATACGCAATCGTCCACTTCGCTGACCGATTGCCGTTCCATTGGGGCGAACATCACGGATTCGGTCTATACGTATTCGCTGAAGGCTCGTAAAACTGGGGGCGGAGAGGGGTTCCTCCTGATTTTCGGTTACAAGGACAGCAATAATTTCTATTGGTGGAACATTGGCGGTTGGGGCAATACGCAACATGCCATCGAGCGGTGCGTGAATGGCACCAAGAGTACCTTGACCACGACGGCCGGAAGCATTTCGTCGAATGTTTGGTATACTATTCGCATCGAAGTGAGCAAGTCCAAGGTGCAGTGTTACCTCAACGACGTGCTCATCCATTCGTTGAAAACGGAGACGCCGTTGCTTTATACGGCCACTTCGCTGAACGAATCGGACAACAAACTGTTCTTCAAGGTGGTCAATCCGACGGCTGGGGATGTGACTTCGGCCTTGAATGTGAAAGGTGTCGGTGGGTCGTTAACCGGAAATGCCGTCGTACTGACTTCAGCCAGTGCCTTGGATGAGAATTCGTTGGCTACACCGAATTTGGTGGCGCCGGTTACGACCAGTCTTGGAAGTGTTGCCTCGAATTTCAACTATACGTTCAAGGCGAATTCGGTGACCGTACTGCAACTGGATGTGGTGCCAAGCGGCCTCAATTCGATTGGCACAATGCGTTCTTCCAAGTTGAGGATCGTGCCGAATCCAGTGGATCAATCGTTTGTGTTCAACAATCCTGATGTGACTTCCGTCGAGATTTTCAGCCTTCTGGGAAAATCGGTGCTGAAACGGACGCTCAATAGTGAGAAAAATGTTGACGTATCGCGGTTAGTCTCAGGATTGTATGTGCTGAAAGCCAGTACGGCAGAGGGAATTGCATCGGTGACCATGATTAAGAAATAGGAAATTGCTTGATTAATTTAAATTAATTGTTGTATTTTCGGGACTTCGTTCACTAAAGAATTGTGTTTCGTGAAAAGAGGTCTGAAATCAGTTGCGTCGCTACATAACCGTATCCTGCTCATATGCATGCTGTTATTTAGTGTAGGCGCATCTGCCATGGAGAAAAATGACTATTATGTGTTGGATACGGTCACGTATACCAATGTGAAGTTGGTGGATTTCGGGCTTGTGAGAAATTGTCTTTATTGCCATGAATTTGAGAACGATTCGTTGAATCTGTTCACTCCAGAGCAAGTCAAGGAGTATGGAATCGGTGGAAAACAACTCTATGTTGCCATGGATGTGCCACTGGATATGGGTATCAAGCGTGTTTTCTTATTGAAAAATGAAGTTGGCGCATACAACCTATTTCATTATAAGGATAATAGGCAGGAGAAATTTTTTCTTCAATTAGGAGACGGGCCTTTGCTTGAACTGCGAGAACGGGGGAATTCTTCCAAGAACTTTCGTGATCAATTATCCGAATTGTTCAAGGATAATACTTCCATTGCAACCGCCAAAAATCAAGTCGAATATACTTCGAAATCCATTATCACTTTTTTAGAGCAATGCCAAGGTTTCAAATCCAACTTGTCCACACGTTGGGGCGTTTCCTTCGGAACGGATTTCTCCAGATTGTCGCCTCCTTCAGCCTATTTTAATTTGAAACAGTCCATTCAAAACGATCAATTTAATGCTGCGCCTTCAATAGGTTTGTTTTTGGATCAGGAACTGTTCCGTGCTTGCCTTTTTGTTCATGCCGCATGCAATGCTACTTGGACTACAGCTTCCTATCATCAGTTGAATGGGAGTCTCGACAATGATTTTGTAGCCAATCTTCGTACCCTTGATGTACCGATTCAACTAAAATACATCATGCCCGTCAACCGTTTAAAAACTTTTGTTGAAGCTGGTGGGCTGTTTCTCTGGAATTTCCAAAACGAACATTTTGTTCAACAATCACGAATAACCGGACATGTGGTTGATATGTTGGGCGTCACCTCCCAGGGAATGGTTGATGATTTTTATGCTGGGCCTTCGCTTGGTGTCGGATTGGAAATTCCATTGTCACGTTCCATTTCCTTGTTAACAGAATGTCGCATGGATAAAAGTTTTGGACTGACGAAGTCCAATCAATGTGATCTGACTAAGATTGTTATAACAACCGGATTTATATTCTAAAGATGAAAAACCACATTGGATTCTTGGTATTTTTCTTGGTGCTATTTTTATGTGCTTGTGACTATGAGGCTGAAATGCTGCCTAAGACGTATCCGCTGATTAAAACAGAGTCTGTTGATGCCGGTAGGGATAATACACGTTTTATGGGAACCGTCCTAAACGCTGGTACATTGCCTATCAGGTACTATGGTTTCGTATGGAGCACCCACGTGAATCCATATTTGTCGGATCATCGGGACTTATCTACCGGAAATCCGAGCCAATCCACCTATACGAGCTTAATCGAAGACGGGCTTACTGTGGCTAATTATTGGTACAGGGCTGTAGTGATTACGGACAGTGCGGTCGTGTATGGCCGATCGTTGCAATATAAAAACAAATTCAACTCCAAGCAACTTGTTAACGGTTTCAGTCCTACGAAGGGGTATCCGGGAGATGTCATCACCATTAGTGGTAAAAACTTCCTGTTGGACGGATTCCAGACAGCTGTTTATATTGCAAACATCAAAGTCAACATCGATTCGATTAGCGATACGCAGCTTTTTGTCAAAGTGCCCAATTCGATTGTGCATCAAACAGTGGCATTAGATGTTTTGAATCCGACTGAGAATTCTCTTAGGCTCATCGGCTATTTCGAAATCTTTCCAAGACTCTGATTTTTTTAAAATCGGATATTGTAGTTCTTACAATAATTCAACACGTACACTAGGCTGTCAATAAGGCTTTTAGCTTCTTATCTTATTGTATTCATGTCTAATTATAAGTATCTAGTAATCAGGTGAATAAAGATTAATATTTTATAAAGTGCTTGGATTTTAGAGAATCCTTTCACATCTTTGCGGAACTTTGTTGAAAAACACGTATCCGCCATGAACACCCCCATTGTTTATCCACACGTTTCCGTCGATTGCGTCGTGCTCGGTTTTGACGGCATTCACCTGAACGTTCTGCTCTTGAAGCGGACGGGCAAGGAAGGAGCATCCAGTTTCAATGATTTGAAATTGCCCGGCAGTCTTATTTTTGCCGAAGAAGATTTGGATGAGGCTGCTCAACGGGTCATGGGCGAGTTGTTCACCAAAAATATCTTGTTTCTCAAGCAGTTCAAGAGTTTTGGGTCACCTTCGCGTACCAGCAACCCACGTGATATCGGCTGGCTTGAAAATGCAGTTCAGCAAAAAATTGGTCGCATCATTACGGTTTCCTACCTGTCGCTCATTCGCATCGACGACAAGATGAAGCTGAAATCGGACACAGTACAGGCCGTTTGGACACCATTGCCAGAGATCAAGGAGTTGGCATTCGACCATGCGCAAATCATTCACGAAGCGGTGGATGAAGTGCGGCGATTCGTTTCCATGGATGCCACCCTAGTGTTCAACTTGTTGCCCAAGAAGTTCACGGCCGCTCAAATGCGGGTGTTGTTTGAGGAACTGTACGGTGAGAAGATGGACGTTCGCAATTTCCACAAAAAAATGAGCCGGATGGACTTTGTGGTACCGTTGGACGAGTTCGAACAGAACGTATCGCATCGGGCCGCCCGATATTACAAGTTTGATAAGAAAACGTATTCCAAGTCACACACTGGATTTTAAAAAATAGAACACATGTATCTTTTAGGTTATGACATCGGCAGCTCGTCTGTCAAGGCTTCCTTAGTGGACGCTCAAACCGGGGAACGAATCGCGACGGCGTTCTTCCCCAAATCGGAAATGGAAATCAAATCCGTTCAAGCCGGATGGGCCGAACAGGACCCGGAAACCTGGTGGTACAATGTGCAGTTGGCAACCGCCGAAGTGCTGAAAGGCCGTGATGGTGCCGACGTGGCTGCCATCGGTATTTCGTATCAGATGCACGGCCTGGTTTTAGTTGACAAAGATCAGAACGTATTGCGTCCCTCCATCATTTGGTGCGACTCGCGTGCGGTGCCCTTCGGTGCCAAGGCGTTCAGCGAGTTGGGCGAAGACTGGTGCCTTTCACACCTGCTGAACACGCCAGGCAACTTCACCGCGTCCAAGTTGGCCTGGGTCAAGGCAAACGAACCTGCTTTATACGCCAAAATCGACAAACTGATGCTTCCGGGCGACTACATTGCCATGAAACTGACGGGCGAAATCTCCACGACCGTTTCAGGCTTGTCAGAAGGCATGTTTTGGGATTTCAAGGAACAGAAGGTTTCGGATGTGCTCATGAACTATTATGGTTTTGAATCGAGCTTTGTACCATCGATTAAGCCTACATTTTCCATTCAAAGCCTGGTTTCCAAAGAGGCTGCGTCACTGCTTGGACTCAAAGCCGGCATTCCAGTGAGCTATCGCGGTGGCGACCAACCGAACAATGCCTTGTCACTCAATGTGCTGAACCCCGGGGAGGTGGCTTCGACCGCCGGAACCTCCGGCGTGGTGTATGGTGTGAACGGTACGCCGAATTACGATCCCCAATCGCGCGTGAACAGTTTCGCACACGTGAACCACACAGCTGGTGTGCCTGGTGCTGCCGACGATCTCACCCGCATCGGTGTGCTGCTTTGCATCAACGGTACGGGCATCTTGAATTCTTGGATGAAGCACAAGGTGGTTCCGAATTTGGATTATGCGGAGATGAACGACTTGGCTTCCTTGGCGCCCATCGGTTCGAAGGGTCTGTCCATCTTGCCGTTCGGAAACGGTGCCGAACGTTTGTTGGGCAATGCCAATCCAGGAAGTTCCATTCACGGCTTGCAGTTCAATACGCACGGTCAGGCCGAATTGCTGCGCGCCGCACAGGAAGGCATCGTGTTCAGCTTTGCCTATGGCATGGAAGTGATGAACGGCATGGGCATCGAGACCAAACTGATTCGCGCCGGCATGGCGAACATGTTCCTGAGTCCCATTTTCAGAAGCACGCTGGCCGGTGTGACCGGAGCGACCATCGAATTGTACGATACGGACGGTTCGGTCGGAGCGGCCAAAGGCGCCGGGATCGGCGCCGGGATATACGGTTCAGCCAAGGAAGCGTTTGCTTCGTTGAAGAAGTTGAGCGTGGTGGAACCGGTGGCAGCCGATGAGGCAGCGTACAAGTCCGCTTACGAATTGTGGAAAACGAACGTTTAGAATAAACGAAAACTTTAAAATATTTCTAATCATTTAATTATCAATCTTATGGCAACAGAATTTTTCCCGGGTATAGCACCCGTCAAATTTGAAGGCAAGGACAGTAAGAATCCGTTGGCTTTCCGTTTTTACAATCCCGAACAGGTGGTTTATGGCCGTCCGATGAAGGAATGGTTTAATTTCAGCCTCGCTTGGTGGCACAGCTTGTGCGCCGACGGTGGTGATCCTTTCGGTGGTGGCACGAAACATCTGCCCTGGAAAGCATCGAAAGACGCGCTCGAAGTTGCCAAGGCTAAATTGGACGCCGGTTTTGAGTTCATGCAAAAAGTGGGCATCGAAAACTATTGTTTCCACGACATCGACTTGATTGACGAGGGCGCCAACATTGCAGAGTACGAAGCCAATTTGAAGGCTATCGTGGCGTATGCCAAGCAGAAGCAGGCTGAAACCGGTATCAAACTGCTGTGGGGCACGGCCAACGTGTTCAGCCATGAACGTTACATGAACGGTGCCAGCACCAATCCCAACTTTGACTCAGCCGCTCATGCCATGTTGCAAATCAAGAATGCACTGGACGCAACCATCGAACTGGGTGGCAAGGCGTATGTGTTCTGGGGCGGACGCGAAGGTTACATGAGCTTGCTCAACACCGACATGAAGCGTGAAAAGCTGCACCTCGGAACCATGTTGCAAAAAGCCCGCGACTACGCTCGTTCCAAAGGCTTCACAGGCGTGTTCCTCATCGAACCCAAGCCCATGGAACCGATGAAACACCAATACGACGTGGATGCTGAAACCGTGATCGGCTTCCTCAAGGAATTCGGCCTGGACAAGGATTTCAAGTTGAACATCGAAGTGAACCACGCCACCTTGGCCGGCCATACCTTCGAACACGAACTGCAATGCGCTGCCGACGCCGGCATGCTGGGCTCCATCGATGCCAACCGCGGTGACGTTCAGAACGGTTGGGACACCGACCAATTCCCCATCGACGTGATGGAACTGACTTCAGCCATGCTGGTCGTGTTGAAAAACGGCGGCTTGCAGGGTGGTGGCACGAACTTCGACGCCAAGACCCGTCGCAACTCCACCGACCTCGAAGATTTGTTCATCGCGCACATCGCCGGTATGGATGCCATGGCTCACGCCCTGCTCGCCGCCGCCGATATTTTGGAAAATTCTCCCTACCAGAAAATGCTGGCTGAACGCTATGCATCATTTGATAGCGGAAAAGGCAAGGAATTCGAAGAAGGAAAGCTATCTTTGGAGGATGTTTATGCGTATGCCAAAGCCAAGGGCGAACCCGCTCAAATCAGTGGCAAGCAGGAACTCTATGAAGCCATCGTGAATATGTACGTATAATTCTTATTATGAGCCTATTGTCTATTAAATTCAAACAAATATCAATCGTAGCCCTGCTGGTTTTTACATCGATTTCGATTCAGGCAGGGAACCAAGACAAAAGGCTCGTTCTTCAACAAGCGCGGACCAGCACCGGACGGATTGAACGTCCGGTGCGTCCCGTGAAGAACATCATCTTGCTCATTCCCGACGGTACCTCCCTGGCAACCGTCTCAGCCGCCCGCTGGTACCAGTGGCTGCTGAACCCGGCCCGACCGGCTCTGTACATTGACCCGTATATTTGCGGAACGGTCCGCACCAATTCCTCCAACGCGCCCATCGGTGACTCGGCGCCCACCACTTCCACCTACATGACGGGTGAACTGTCCCGTACTGGTTTCATCGCCACCTATCCGCCTGCCGACGGAGCCAACGATATTTTCACCATGGACACCGCCAGGGCCTATCAGCCGATGGTGACGGTCCTTGAAGCCGCCAGATTGCTTTACGGCAAGTCGACCGGGCTTGTAGTGACTTGCGAATTTCCCCACGCCACCCCGGCGGACTGTTCAGCCCACGATTATTCCAGAACGCATTACCGCAACATTGCCGAACAAATGGTTCACAACCAAGTGGATGTGGTCATTGCCGGTGGAAACAAATACCTTACCGCCGACCAGCGGGCTTACCTGAAACAGACCGGCTATACGGTTCAGTCGGACGACATCAAAGGGCTGCGTGCCTTCAACGGCAAGAAACTTTGGAGCTTGTTCGGCAGCATCGAGATGCCCTTCGATTTGGACAGGGACACGGCTACGGTGCCCGCCTTGTCCGAGCTTACCGACAAAGCCATCAACCTGTTGAATCAAAACAAGAAAGGCTTTTTCCTGATGGTGGAAGGCAGCAAAGTGGACTGGGCCGCCCATGCCAACGATCCGGTCGGATTGATGACCGAATTCGTGGCTTTTGACAAAGCCTGCAAAGTGGCGCTGGACTTTGCCAAAAAAGACGGGAACACCGCCATCATCATTCTTCCCGACCATGGCAACAGCGGTGTGAGCATCGGTACCAGCCGAATGCCGGGCTACGATAAACTGACCAAAGATTCGCTGTTCAAAACCGTGCTGACCGTTCAGAAAACAGCCGCCGGCCTGGCTGAAATCTTGAATGCATCCGAATTCTCCGACCGCGAGGAATTGTTCAAAAAATATACCGGCCTTACCCTCACAAAGGCTGAACGCTGCCTCATCGACAGTGCGCGGGACTATAAAAAGAGTCCGATTCCAATCGCCTTGCGAAAAAAAGGCGGCTACCTGAGCTATGCGGTGGCCAAAGTCGTGACCGCCCATTCCAGCTTCGGTTTCACAACCAACGGGCACACCGGCGAAGAGGTGTTTTTGGCCAATTATCACCCTAAAGGCGATATTTTCAAGGGCGTACACTTCGGTTTCGAAGTGAATGACTACCTTTGCAGCCTGTTCAAACTGAATGGAAAGCTGCCCGAATTGACCAATCAGTATTTTGCCAAGCATACTTCTGTTTTTAAAGGTATGGATTACAAATTGGATACGTTGGGCACCGATTCGACAGCCGTACTGACCGTCAAGAATGGGATCAACAAATTGACAATCAGGCAGAACACGAACATTGTCACCTTAAACAACAAGAAGATTCAACTTCCCAGCGTGGTGGTTTTTGTGGACAAGAACAAGACTTTTTACTTGCCGGCCAATTTGGCTGACTGGATGAAATAAATTTTTGATAGGTATGGAACGTTTTCTTCGGGGATTATTTGTTGGATCCCTTTTGCTCTTGATGGGGGTTTCTGGTATCCAAGCCGGCGGTTTTCAGTCGAACTTCAAGAACCCCCCGATGAAGTACCGCCCACAACCCCTTTATTTCTGGAACGATACGGTCAAGGCTGAAGTCGTGGCCGAACAGATGAAGCAACTTCGCGACCACGACGGCTACGGAGGGTTCTCCATTTTAGGGTTCAGCAAAAAATTCAAACCCGAATACCTCAGCAGCAGTTATTTCGACCTGTATGGCAAAACAATAGACGCTGCTAAAAAACTCAAGCTTTCCCTTTGCCTGTACGACGAATATGGCTTTCCGAGCGGCAGTGCTGGCGCCAGAAATGCCGACGGGGTGCCGCGTTTCAAGAACAAGTTTCCGGAACAGACCATCAAGCGGTTGGACAAGTACGAGGAAGTGGTCACTGGCCCTTCCGTGGTGTACCGACCCATTCCGGGCGGCAAGATCATGTCCGTGGTCGGAATGGATACGGTGACTTTCAAACGATTTGACCTGACGAATCAAGTCTATGCCAACCGTCTGAAATGGCATGTTCCTGCAGGCACCTATAAAATCATGTACTTTACCCTGGTGGAAGATGTGGACCCCATTGTGGACTACCTGGACCCGGAAGCCGTAAAGGATTTTGTTTCCATGACCCATCAAGCCTATTTCGAACATTTTCATGCCTCGTTCGGCAAGACGCTGGTACGCAGCTTTTTTGACGAACCCACCATGTATCGCGCCAAGGGGCGGATTTGGACGGGTACGTTCAACGAACGATTCCGTACAGAATACGGCTATTATCCTTATTTGCTCTATCCAGCTTTGTGGTACAACATCGGGCCGGATACCGAAGCGTACCGAAATCTGCTGTTCGGCACCCGGACGGACATGTATGCCCAAGGCTTCACCAAAGTGGTGAGTGAATGGTCGGTAGGGCACATGCTTCAAGCGACAGGGCATCAAGATCAGGAAGAGATCGTTAACCCGGTGGGCGTTTCGGGCGACTTGATGAAGGTGTTCAAATACCTCGATGTTCCGGGCATCGACAAAATAGGCGGACCAAGACCTGCCGAACGCTTCTACAAAATCGTTTCGTCCGCTGCAAACAACTGGGACAAACCCTACGTGATGTCCGAAACGTTCGGCGCGATGGGCAACATCTCCGTGGACACCATGTATGCCATTGCCATGGACCAGTATGCCAAGGGCGTGAACATGCTCATACCGCATGCCGTCTGGTACAACGATAAGGACGTGCATTTCTTGCCGGAACTGTCGTACCGAAATCCGCTGTATGCTGCAGGGCTGCCTGCTTTCAACAAATATCTTTCTCGGCTGAACGTTGTGTTGCAGGCCCCCGCGCGCCATGTGGCCGACGTGGCGGTGCTGTATCCCATCCATACCCTGCAAGGTGAACACCACTTTGATGGCCCGCTGAAGTCAACGTATGGCGGCGTGGCGGTTCCCCGAACGGATTACGTGGAAGTGTCCAATTTGTTGATTGATTCCTTGGGCACCGACTTCACGTTTTTGCACCCCGAAGTGTTTTTCAAGAACTGCACCGAGGAAAATGGCTTGATCAAGCTCAACAACAACATGAATCCAGAAACCTTCCAAGTGCTGGTGCTGCCTTCGATGAAAACTATATCGACTTCCAACATGCTGGATGCCAAGAAGTTTTATGAAACTGGCGGGAAGTTGATTTTTACGACTCGCTTGCCTTGGAAAGCCATGCAACTGAACGGAGATTCCATCGTGCAAGAAGCGGTGCGTGGTATTTTCCCCGATTTGGCCAAACTGGCCGTGGGCGATTCCTTCCCGGACATCGTCCTGGAAGTGAGCAACGCGGCCGGTGGCAAAGCCTACTTGTTGCCGAACCCAAGCGCGGAGAACCTGCGGAAAGTAATTTCAGCCGTGGTCGTGCCCGATGTTGCGTTTGAAAGCGGGAAACCTTTGGAATACGTGCATAAAGTTCGGGACGGAAAGGATGTGTACTTTTTTGCCAACGCCAAAAAAACGCCCTATGCAGGGGTGGTTGCCTTAAAAGGGGCGCATCTGCTTGTATGGCTGGACCCGCATACCGGCAAGTCAACCAAAGCCTTGACCAGTAGTATCATGCGGAAGGATCAGGCCTATACGTTGGTGGATTTGTCGTTGGAAGCCAACCATTCCGTATTTCTGGTTGCTAAATAGCCTTTTCCCAGTCCAGCAACGTTTTCTTGATTTCAGGCCCCCAGAAGTAATTTCCGACGCCACCCGAAGCGGGCAAGACCCGATGGCAAGGTACGGCAAAGAATATCGGATTGTCGCCCACGGCTGAACCCACGGCTCGGAAGGCTTTGGGTCTGCCGATTTCTGCAGCGAGCGCTCCGTAGGTGGTGGTGATGCCGAAAGGGACTTTCAGCAATGCGTTCCAAACATCCAGTTGGAAAGGGGTGCCCAATAGGTTAAAAGTCAAATCAACGTCTTCTTTGGCAAGCGCTTTCAAGAAAAGTGCATGTTCTGGGCGCTTGGTTGCTTCCAAAATCGTGCCAGGGAATGTTTTTTGAATTTTTTCAACAGCTTTGGCGTCTGAATCCATCACCAAACTGACTGAGCAGAGTCCCTGTTTCGTGGATGCCAGGCATATTCTGGCAAAAGCACTGTCGGCAAAGCTGTAGAAAATGGTCAAGTTGGGGAGTTCTTTCCTCAACAAGGGTTTGATGAAGGTATTCATGATGGTTGAATTTAGGCGACCAAAGTACTGCATTTTTATTCAATTTTCCACCTAATTTGAACTATTATTTGATTATTGCTTGATGATGATGTTGTATCTTTGTTTTAGAAATAGTTGAAACCATGAAAAGATTTTTGACACTTGCTTCCCTTGTTTGTCTTTGTAGTTGGCTAAGTTTTGCACAACAAGCCGGTGACTCCTTGCGGATCGGCGGAAAACTTTATAAGTTGCTCAGTGCCAATATTATTACCAATCCTGGTTTCGAAAGCGGCCTTACGGGTTGGACGGATGGGACAGCTGCCGCGGCAACCTTGACCACGGCCAAGTTCAGTATCGTGACGACAGGTGGCGTGAACAACACCCAATATTTGGTGGGCACGGCGAACGAAGGTGTCAATGCGGCCGGTTCCATCGGTACCGGTTGGCCCATAGCAGCAGGCAAAACCTATTTGTTCTACTATTCGGTCAAGTACCTCACGGCCACCACGGCCGCTGCTTCGGAAGCTTGGTTGAAGATTTCGTTGACCAACAACAAGACAACCGGAACGGAACCGTTGATTATTTTGGGTTCCGGTTTGGTCGGAGATGCGGGTCAATGGACCCAAAACTCAATATTGTTTACCAACAGTTCGTCGTATGCTTACCTCCAAGCCCGGTTCCGTTGGTTGGGCAATCGGCTCGGGTTCGACGATTTTGCCTTGCACGAAGCGTATGAGATTCCCGATTTGGGAACACTGCAGGCTACCTTGCGCACAGCCGTGGCCTTGTACGATTCCACCGCGAAAGGTGCCGTTGCCCTTCAAACCGCCATCACTACTGCCAACGGATATGTGGCAAGCACCTCGCCGGCGACTGTAAAACAAGCCATCAGCGATTTGCAAAAAGCCATCACCACCTACCAATATGCCAACGCTTCTCCGGATAAGCCGCTGAGCATGAATTCGTTTCTCGTGAATCCCGGCTTCGATGCCAACAGCACTGGCGGATGGACAGGACCTGGCACCGTGAACTACCATGAGGTGGAGTTCTATCAGAAAACATTTGACATGTATCAGACCATCAACGGTTTGCCTGCGGGTAAATACCGGCTGAGGGCTAAGGGTTTCGAACGCCCCAAGATCAACGACGCCGGTGCGGCATTCAAGGCTGGGACGGAAAAAATCTTTGCCCGCTTTTATGCCAAAGCCACCGATTTTTCGGAAGTGAGTTGTCCGTTGAACTCCATTTACAAGCACACCTTCACAGGATCGGGAGCTGTGAGCGGCTACGTCAACACCATGGCGGGTGCTGAAACCATGATGACCAGCACCACGACAAACTATTACGATACCACGTTGCCCGATTTTCTTTTGAATGCTGGCGGAACGCTCACCATCGGCGCCAAGAGCGATTCCATCCAGACCGGAACTTGGGTCTTGTTCGACAATTTCCGCCTGGACTATCTGGGCGCCTACGATGTGAATGATTTGGTGACTGCCGTGAACGCGCGCATCACCGAAGCCACAGCCATGATGTCCATCACCATGCAACATTCGGTGGTCGACTTGCTGGCCGCAGCCATTTCAAGGGCCCAAACCGCCGTATCGGCAAATCCGCTCGTGTACGAAACTATTTTGGCCGCCAAGGACAATCTGACCACGGCGATGGCCAATGCCACGACTTCGATCAATGCGTATGCCACTTTGCAAAAAACCATCGACCATGCCTACGAGATTCTGGGATTTTTGGATAAACCGGCAGAGATCGTCAAGTTGCAGGCAGCCATCGATGCCGCCAAGCTGAGCGTGGTCAATACGGAGCTGACCATGACTCAAATCACGACGGCTACCACCACACTCAAAACCACGACCCGTAGTGTGGGAAAGCAACTCTACATTCCGTCCAGCATGGGCGACATCAATGTTTCGACCAACAATTGGAGCAGGGACCGCAGCAAGGAATCCAAGAACTGGATTCTGTTCTGGGAACCGGGTTGGGGCGATGAACCCGTTGCAGCGGTGGACCAATGCCTGGCGTTGGCCGAAAAGTGCTTCGATTTTTATGCCGATTCGTTGAAATTTGTCAAGCGGGGTTCCTCCAAGACCGACCAGTACAAGATGATCATCAAGTTCCGATACACGGCTTCCGATGTTTGGGAAGCCACGGGTTCAGGCGTGGACAATACCATCGGTTTGCTGACACTTACTTCCTGGGCGCTTTCGTCCAGGGGCGGGCAGACCATCGCTCATGAGGTGGGGCATTGCTTTCAGTATCAGGTGCATTGCGACAACAACGACCAAAACGGTTGGATGTACGGTTACGCGGCCGATGCCAGCGGAAGCAACGGCTTTTGGGAACAATGTGCGCAATGGCAGGCTTATAAGGTCATGCCTTCGATGCAGTTCACCAACGAATGGTTTACGGGCTACATGACAACGGTGAACAAGCACCCGCTTCATGAAACACCCAGGTACAACAATTATTTCATCCAGGATTTCTGGAGCGACCTGCATGGCATGAATACCATCGCCAGGCTTTGGAACGAATCCAAGAAACCGGAAGATCCCATCGAAGCCTACCAACGCATCTATGGCGTCACCCAGAGCCAGTTCAACGACGAAATGTATTTGTGTGGTGCCCGTTTTGCCAGCTGGGACATCCCTGCATTGAGAACGGCAGGGGCAAACTACATCGCTTCCCGCCCGCAACCCAAAATGAACAGCATGGGCAGCAACTGGTGGATGGTCGATACCGCCGTTTGTCTGGAAAACTATGGGCACAACATCCTCAAGCTGAATGCTTCCATCATTGCCAAAACAGTGCAGGTGGATTTTGAAGGCAAGGTCGGAGCGGCCAATTTCCGCAATAATTATGCGGCCTATGCCGGTTGGCGTTTCGGATTCGTCGTTCAAAAGACGGACGGGACACGCATGTATAGCGAAATCAAGTCGGCCAACATGACCGATAACGCTGGTAAGGCGACGCTGCGTTTCGATTGCCCCGACAATACGAGCAAATTGTGGCTCGTGGTTTCAGGTGCGCCGAGCATGCATTGGCGCCATGCCTGGGACGACAACGATTCCAATGATGAGCAATGGCCGTATCAGGTCAAGTTCGGCAATACCAACCTGTACGGCTACCTGAGTCCACCCTTGGCGGTTTCCTCGGTGGTCGAAGACGATATAAAGTGTTACACGGGCGGACGGACCTTGATTTTGGAGCAATTGCCTTTGAACGCTCAGATTCAGGTATTCAATTTAACGGGTCGTTGCCTGTTGAAGGAAGCTGTTTCCGGAACAACCTTTTCAAAATCGTTGCCCATGGGGGTTTACCTCCTCAAAGTGGAATCGGATGCAGGAACGTTTGAACGGAAGGTTTTGATTCCGTAATTTTGTATACCTTCGTAGTAGCGGATGTAGCTTGAAAGGCATCTACGTAGCAGTGTCCTCTAAATTTGCAAGGCTATGAAAAAACAGTGGTATATTCTTTTCGTTTTGTGCGCGGTTGCGTTAATGACTGCTTGTGATGCTACGGTGAAAACGCCCAATGACGGAACGCACGACGACTATGTGCCCACCGGAGGTTCGGGTCCCATTCAGCTGCGTGCCGCTTTGTTGCCTCAGGCTGTCCGAGACAATGAATTCGCCTTGAAGCTGTTCCGCAAGATGGCAACGAGCTCCAGCGATTCCAACATTGTGGTTTCACCGCTCAGCATCAGTCTTGCTTTGGGCATGGCTTGGAACGGCTCCGCTGCTGAAACCAAGGCGGAGATGACTGCGCTCTTGGGCATGTCCGACACGCCGGATTCGCTCATCAATCAATATTACGAGGTAATGCAGAAGTCGCTGCCGGTGGTGGATTCGTCCACGACGGTCAATATTGCGAACTCGCTTTGGTATACGACCGGTTTTGATGTGAAGGCTTCGTACCTCAAGGTAAATCAAGACTATTTTGACGCTCAAATTCGCAGCATCGATTTTCAGCAAGCATGGGCTAAGGATACCATCAACGCTTGGGTGGACGCCAAAACCAACCATTTGATTCCGACCATCGTCCAAAGCACCAAAGACCAAGTGATGTACCTCATCAATGCCGTCTATTTCAAGGGCGCTTGGGTGATTCCGTTCGATCCGGTTAAAACGTACCGAACCAATTTTACCAAACAAACGGGTGGAACCACGCCTGTCAAGATGATGACGATGATGGACACCGTGCGCTACGGAGAAACGGATAATGCGCAATACCTGGATTTGACCTATGGAAACGGTGCGTATAGCATGACGCTGGTGCTCCCGAAGACTGGGTTCAGCACCTCGGATGTATTGAATGGAATGAGCACGGCGACGTTGAATGCTGCGATTGGAGGCCTCGCCACGCGGGAAGTTCAGGTGTCGATGCCGCGTTTCAAGGTTGCCTGCGATTTCGACCTGGTGCCAACGTTGAAGTCGTTGGGCATGAAGCTGGCGTTCACGGATCTGGCCAATTTCTCGGGCATTTCCGACCAAGGCTTGATGATTAGCGACGTGAAGCACAAAACGTACGTGGAAGTGACTGAAAGGGGAACCACCGCCGCTGCAGTGACTTCGATTGGTATCGTAACGACCGCATTTCCAAGCTTTCCCACCTTCACTGCCGACAAACCATTCTTGTTTTTCATTCGTGAAAATGGGAGCAAGGTCATTTTGTTTGCAGGGAAGATAGCCGATGTTGAACTTTTTTAATTAAAACGATGGAGCAAAATAAAGACCTTTGGGGCAGCCAAAAATTTGGTGGAGATTTTATGAAGAAATTGCTGGCACAACCGGCCGGCATTTTGGTGGTGCTGTGGGGTTGGGTTCAGCTCTTGAGTTATGCGCGTTTTTATTTGGTGCGGGTGGTTTCGCTTTCGTTCGCTACGTGCAAGACGTTGGAGTACCTTACGAATGGTTTGTCCTTGTTGGTTTTGTTGTTTACGCTGTATTATTTGTGGGAGCATCGTGACTGGTTCAAGCGGCCTGAAGTCAAGACGTTGTCCGTCGTTTGGCTCGGTTTGCTCGTGTCTATGGTCTTTGCCAACCTGATTCAAATGAATGTATTGCATCACATCGTTTTTGAACTGCAACATGCGCTGTTCATGTTGCTGACAGCCTTGGCCATCTTGGTGACGGGCAGTTTGATTCGCAACCGCTGGATGATTATAGGCGGGGTGCTATTTGCTGTCATGGCTTTTGGGGCGTCCTATTTTCCCCTTAAACATCAGATGTTGCTCGAAGCCATCGGTTGGTTGGTGGCTTTCATCGTTCCCGGGCATGTGATGATGCGGCGGAAGTAACGCCTTTTCCCCTAAAAAATAGTACCTTTGCAGTCCAATAATAAATAGGTACTGCAATGATTTCGGTAGATGGTTTGACAATTGAGTTCGGAGGCTCCGCGCTGTTCGACTCGGTGTCGTTTGTGGTGAACAAGAAGGACCGCATCGCGCTGGTGGGCAAAAACGGAGCGGGAAAGTCGACCATGCTGAAGATTTTCGCCGGATTGCAGCTACCCACGCGCGGCATCGTGACGGTGCCCAAGGACGTATCCATCGGTTATCTGCCGCAGCACATGATTCACAACGACGGCCGAACCGTTCAGGAAGAAGCCGAGACCGCGTTCAGCCACATATTTGCCCTACAACAAGAAATTGAAGATATTAATTTAGCCTTGGCTGAACGCGAGGATTATGAGTCCGACTCGTACCACAAGCTCATCGAGGACCTCACGCACAAGAGCGAATATCTGGCCATGTCCGATGTGAACAACTACAAGGCCAATGTGGAGAAGACGCTGTTCGGGCTGGGTTTCGTCAAGGGCGATTTCGAACGGAAAACCGAGGAGTTCAGTGGCGGATGGCGCATGCGTATTGAACTGGCCAAGTTGCTGTTGCAACGGCCGGACGTGTTGTTGCTCGATGAACCGACCAACCACCTGGACATCGAGTCGATACAGTGGCTGGAGAATTTTCTAGCCAACCATGCCAACGCCGTGATTTTGGTTTCGCACGACAGGGCCTTCATCAATGCTGTGACCACACGAACCATTGAGATTTCGCTGGGCAAGATCTACGACTACAAAGTGCCCTATTACCAATACTTGGAGCTTCGGAAGGAACACCGCGAACAGCAGCAGCGTGCCTACGAGAACCAACAGAAAATGATTGCCGACACGGAGGATTTCATTGAACGGTTCCGCTACAAGGCCACCAAATCGGTGCAGGTGCAATCGCGCATCAAGCAGTTGGACAAGGTGGAACGGTTGGAAGTGGACGACGAGGACAATGCGTCCTTGAGCCTGAAGTTCCCACCGGCACCACGATCGGGCAGCTTTCCGGTCATCATCGATGAATTGCGTAAGGATTACGGGCACCACACGGTGATCAAGCACGTGACGCTCACCATCAATCGGGGCGACAAAGTGGCCTTCGTGGGTAAGAACGGCGAGGGCAAGTCCACACTGGTCAAATGCATCTTGGGGGAAATCCATCACACGGGTACGCTGACCTTGGGCCACAACGTCAAGATTGGCTATTTTGCTCAGAATCAAGCGAGTTTGCTGGATGAATCGTTGACAGTGTTCGAAACCATTGACAACGTGGCGGTGGGGGATATCCGCACCAAAATTCGGGACATTCTGGGTGCCTTCATGTTTGGCGGTGAGGCTTCCGATAAGAAGGTGAAAGTGCTCTCAGGGGGCGAACGCAGCCGTTTGGCCATGATTCGCTTGTTGTTGGAACCCGTGAACTTGCTGGTGCTCGATGAACCGACCAACCACTTGGACATGCGTTCCAAGGATGTGCTCAAAAAGGCCATCAAGGAGTTCGACGGCACGGTCATCGTGGTTTCGCACGACCGGGAATTCATGGACGGGCTGGTGGAGAAGGTTTACGAGTTCGGTGGGGGCAAAGTGAAGGAACATTTGGGTGGCATTCAGTACTTCCTGGAAAAAAAGAAATTGGACAGTTTGCAGGAAATGGAGCGGCAAACGGCGGTCCAAACGGAGAATGCCGGGACGAAAACGCCCTCGGACAGCAAACTTTCGTACGAGGCCCGCAAGGAATTCAACAAGCAGGTGAAGCGCCTTGAAAAGCAGGTGGAGGAATGCGAGAAGCAGATCGAAATCCTTGACAAACAGGTGGCTCAGACCTTGAAAATGCTTTCAACGCCCGAGGGTGCGGCCAATTTGGCATTGGTGCAGCTGCATCAAAAATCGAAGAAAGACCTCAACGATCAGATGGAGGCATGGGAAAAAGCCACGCTCGATCTGGAAGCCTTGAAAGCCCAAGCGGAGTAGCAATTTCCATAAAAGTTTGGTTTTCCCGAAAAAGTTGCGGACTTTTGCGTGAACTTAATTAGAGGAAACCGTGGAAAAAATCAAAGTCTATAAGTATCGTTGGGTGGTGCTGAGTGTGTTCATGCTCATCGTAGCCGCCAATCAGTTGTTGTGGATCACGTTTGCACCCATCACGAATGATGTGGCGAAACTGCTGAACGTTTCTGAACTGCAAATCGGGCTCTTATCCATGTGCTTCATGGTCGTGTTCATTGTTTTCTCGATACCCGCCTCCTGGATCATCGATAAGTACGGTATTCGTGTCGGCATCGGCATCGGTGCCCTGTTGACCGGTCTTTTCGGTCTCATGCGCGGGCTTATCACCCAAGATTACACCTCCATACTGCTTTCGCAAATCGGCATCGCCATTGGGCAACCTTTCCTGCTGAACGCGATAACCAAGCTGGCCGCGCGCTGGTTCCCAGTTAGCGAACGCGCCACAGCAACTGGCTTGGGCACGCTTTCCATGTACATCGGGATATTCGCCGGCATGGTGGTGACGCCGTATCTGGCCGGAAAAATCGGCATACCTGCCACCTTATATTATTACGGGATTTTCTCGGTCGCAGCCGGTCTGGCTTTCCTCTTTTTTGTCCGCGAGAACCCCCCGACGCCTCCCTGCAGGCCCGATCAGGAAGAACGCGCGCTAGTTGTGGACGGTTTGAAGACCATCTTCAAATTCCGCGATTTCAACATTTTGCTGTTCATCTTTTTCATAGGCCTTGGCATTTTCAACAGCGTCACCACTTGGATTGAAGCCATTCTGGAACCGCGCGGATTCACGGCGGTGGAAGCCGGAACGGCAGGTGGCATCATGATCATGGCCGGCATCATGGGCGCCTTCATCATGCCCGTGCTGTCCGATTATTTCAAGAAACGCAAACCCTTCATCGTGGTGGCCATCGCCGGTGCGACGCTTGGATTGGCCGGTATCGCCTTCGCCACCAGCTACTGGGTGCTCATGTTCTCTGGAGCCACCCTCGGATTTTTCCTCCTAAGTTCCGGTCCCATCGGTTTCCAATACGGGGCTGAAGTCACGTATCCGGTGTCGGAGGGCACTTCCAACGGTTTCCTGTTGCTGATGGGGCAGATTTCAGGCATTGCCATGATCTTTGGCATGGACGCGTTCAAGGACCCCAAAACCGGCTCGATGCAAATCCCATTGCTCGTCATGCTCGGCTTGTTGTTCTTGGTCATCTTCATCTCCATGTTTCTGAAGGAATCCAAACCGATTGGAAATCAAGTCAATGAATAAGCGGCTGGCAATAAGCTTGTTCGCTCTGTTGTCCGTATCGTTTGCTTTCGCCAACGAACCAGATTCCCTTTCCTCGGCTGAACTCGGGGCTCAACTGACCCGCTTGCAAAACACGCTGCGGACCAACGAGCGAGGCGCCGAAACCTGGTGGATCACCTGGACAGCCTTGTACACTGCTGCCACGGTTGGTCAGGGTGCGGTTGCCGTCGCCACCAACGACCTGTCCACTCGGCAGGACATGATTCTGGGCGCTGGTACCACGGTTTTGGGAGTGGCCAGCCAACTGCTCACGCCGGTTTCGACCAAATTCACGTATTTGGGAAGCGATTCCATCGCCAAGCTCTCGGTTGCCGACAAGCAACGCCTTCTGACAGAAGGGGAAGCAATGCTTAAAAAACAAGCCGACATCGCCCTGGCCGGGAAAAGTTGGCAGACGCACACGCTCTTCGGTGTGGGCAACCTTGCCAGCGGGCTCATCACCTGGATTGGGTTCAAACGTTCCTTTGGCGAAGGAGTCTTCAATTTTGCCCTGAACATGGTCATTACGGAAACTCAAATTTGGACGCAGCCCATTCGTGCCAAAAAAGCCTATCAACAGTATCTTCAGTCCAATGAACGCGGATTTGAGCTGAATCGGTCAACCACCCCCGAATGGTATGGTCAGGTTTCGCCAGCCTCCTGCAGCATCGGGCTTCGATTCTAGACACTATGAAAAAAGAAACCTCCCCAATTTCCAAAGCCTTGCCGGTATTGTTCGGGTTTTTTGTCATGGGATTCTGTGACGTGGTCGGTATTTCGACCTCCTATATGAAAGAAGCATTCGGTCTGAGTGAATGGGCCGCCGGCTTCATTCCCTCCATGGTTTTCTTCTGGTTTTTGTTGTTTTCGGTACCCACCGCCATTGTCATGAACAAAATCGGTCGCAAGAAAACCGTTCAGGTAAGCAATGTGGTGACCATCATTGGTATGTTTATTCCCCTGTTTTTCACCCATTCACTAAATGCCTACCTAGCCGCCTTTATTTTCCTGGGCATCGGCAACGCCATTCTGCAGGTATCACTGAACCCGTTGCTCACCAACGTGGTCAAGGGTGACGCCCTCACGAGCTCATTGACCGTGGGCCAAGTGGTCAAGGCCGTTTGTTCCTTTCTGGGACCCATCATCGCTGCTTTTGCCGCCACCCAACTGGGCAATTGGATGTATATTTTCCCCATTTACGCCGCCATCACGGTGATTTCCTCGCTTTGGCTGTTGGTTACCAAGATTCCGGCTGAAGAACCGGAAAAAGAAGTGGCATCCATCGGCAAAACGTTCGCATTGCTCAAGGATAAAACCATATTTCTGTTGTTTTTGGGTATTGTTTTTGTGGTCGGTACGGATGTGGGCATGAATACGGTCACCCCGAAATTATTGCTGGAACGCTGTGGCTTGGACCTTCAGGCTGCCGGCATCGGTTCCAGCGTCTATTTTCTCTGCCGTACCGCTGGAGCACTCATCGGTTCCATCCTCTTGGTTAAGATGGTGCCCGTCAAGTACTTCAAAATCCACATACTAATCGCCCTGGTTGCCATCGGCATCCTCTATTTCATGCCTGGCAAGGTTGCCATCCTAGCCATGGTCGGCGTTATCGGTTTCGCCTGCTCCAGCATTTTCCCCATCATCTACGGCAAGGCCATCACTGCCCGTCCCGACAAAGCCAATGAAATTTCCGGGCTCATGATCACCGGCGTGTTCGGCGGTGCCGTCGTGCCCCCGCTCATGGGTTTCGCCACCGAAAAAATGGGTTCTCAAATTGGCTCCTTGATGGTGATCACGCTTTGCATTTGTTACCTCACTTACTTGGCGTTCGGTTTAAAGACAGCGACGAAATAAATCCCTATCTTTGTCCTTGCCTTTTTAAAAAAAATATGGAATTGTATCCCTTTAAATTTGAACCCATCCTGAAAAAAATCATTTGGGGTGGTTCTGAAATCTGTCGTTTCAAGCATCTCGATGTTCAGGAATCGGGCATCGGCGAAAGTTGGGAAGTGTCGCAGGTTCCCGGGTCGGTTTCAGTCGTGGCAAATGGTCCGTTAAAGGGCAAGACACTGACTGAACTCATGGAACTGGCGCCGGAGGCGTTGCTTGGAAAAAAGATTTTCAAACGGTTCGGTATGGAATTTCCGTTGTTGGTCAAATTCATCGATGCGCAGGCCGATTTGTCCATTCAGGTGCATCCGAACGATAAGTTGGCTCGCGAGCGGCACAACTCCTTCGGCAAGACCGAGATGTGGTATGTGGTGGATGCCAAGCCCGGATCCAAGTTGATTTCAGGTTTCAGCCAACAAATTGATGCGGAGGAATATACGCGTCGAATTGCCGATAATTCCATTGAAGAAGTGTTGCAAACGCATGAAGCGACCCAGGGAGATGTCTTTTTCCTGCCTGCGGGTCGCGTGCATGCCATTGGTGCGGGCATTTTCATCGCAGAGATTCAGCAAAATTCCAACATCACCTACCGTCTTTACGATTACAACCGCAAGGATGCTCAAGGTAACGAAAGGGAACTGCACACTGAATTGGCCAAGGATGCTATTGATTATCAGCTTTATGACAATCTGCAAACCCATTACGTGCCGCTGGAAAACGATTTGACGCCCTTGGTTTCTTGTCCGTATTTCACCACCAACCGCATATACCTCAAAGCCGACGAATCGGGGTTTGAGACCATTCGAACCCCCGAGGGCAGCAAACAGGTTCCCATGACTGAAACCATCGAGATGGACCGAAGTTACGAGGGTTTCGACAGTTTTGTCATCTATGTTTGCATGAAAGGTGAGGGGCAGGTTCAGTATGGAAACGACACCTACCTGGACATTCGTCAGGGAGAATCCGTTTTACTCCCGGCTGCCTTGAATGCCACTGTTTTGAGTACTTCCAACGAACTTTTGCTCCTGGAAACCTATATTTTTTAAATTTTTCCGAATGAAATTCCTTCGCTCCTTCTTGCCGGTACTGCTGACGCTCTTCCTTTTGACCGCCTGCCATCCGACCCCGAAATCTGGCTTCGTGACAGTGCCCACTGTTACTAAAAACGCGCTTTCAGGCGTTTATAACCTCTCGCCCACACATCCCACCACCAAATTGTATTACGAAGAACTTGGTCAGGGCGAGCCGGTAATTTTACTTCATGCGCATACGGTAGATTGTAGGATGTGGGACGATGTTTTTTTCAAGCTGGCCAAAAAATACCGGGTGATCCGTTACGATTTGCGGGGATATGGAAAATCGGACATGCCTGAAGTCGGTTTCGGATTCCTTCAGGCGGACGATCTTTGCAACCTCATGGATGCGCTCAACATCAAGAAAGCGCATTTGGCGGGCCTTTCCTTGGGTGGTATGACGGTAGCTGATTTCGTGGCGCTCTATCCGGAACGTGTTCTGACGGCTACGATTACTTCTGGAGCCATCAGTGCCTTTCCAGATCGGAGTTCAGCCGATAAAAGACTTTTGAAGATTTACAACGACACCATATTCACGCTAAAACGGCAGGAAGTCGATAAGAATCTCAAGCGGGGCATCGACACCATGAAGATTGAATGGAAAGTGGCTATGAAAAGTGTGTGCGGCAGGCATTACCGCAGCATCAAAACGAAGCTCAACCGCATGATTGACGACTGGCAGGCTTGGCAGTGGACGCATCCGGAAACCGATGCGTTCATTGGTGCGCAGGCAGACAGTTTGCTTTTGAAACAAAAGACCCATCCACCGGTGCTTTTCCTCATCGGACAGTACGATTCCAAGGGTAGCAAGCAGTCCATGCAAAAGATGGCGGCGTTATGCAAGGAATCACGCATCGAGATGATACAGGACGCAGGACATTTTACCGCCATGGAATGTCCCGAGGAGTTTGTGAAACGGATGGAACGCTTCATCGACGAACATTGAACTTTTCCAATACCTGCTTTGACCTAATTTTCTGCTTGTCAATGCGTAATTTTTGTTTTCTTTGTAAAAAAATGTTGTGTTTTCAATTATGCCGTTAAAAAAACTGCTCGTCCTTCTCGCTTTCGGTTTCCTCCTTCTTCCCGCAAAAGTGGCGGCGCAGGCTCAATTGACCAATATCCCTACGATCTATATCAATACGGTCGGAGGCGCTGCAATTACTAGTAAAACCGTTTATGTGCCCGGTTTCCTTACCGTAGTAGGAGGTGATTCTTCCGATGTCAAGGTGATGGACACAATGGAAATCCGTGGTAGAGGGAACTCTACCTGGAGTGCTCAATATCCAAAAAGGCCTTACCGTATCAAATTTAACCAAAAAAGACATCTGCTGAATATGAAGGACGATGCCAAGGATTGGGTATTGTTGGCAAATTATTTTGATAAGACGATGATACGAAATGCCGTTGCTTTTGACATCGGTCAATACATCGGCATGGAATTCACGCCTTCTGTGAAGTTTGCCGATGTGTTCCTTAATAATGTGTACATCGGGAACTATATGGTGACCGACCAAATCGAGGTGGGCAAGAATAGGGTGAATGTTGAAAAATTAGATACAACGGATGTAACAGAACCCAACATAAGCGGAGGTTATCTTATCGAACGCGACGGTTTCGCTTACCAAGAGCCCATCAGCTATTTTGTTACGAACAAATCCGTTCCTTTTTCGGTTAAGGATCCTGATCCTGATGTGATCAAACCCGCTCAAATGACCTATCTGACCACCTTTGTCCAAAATCAAGAAAATATCCTTTTCAGCACAAATTGGAAAGATTCCTTGATGGGCTACAGGGCCATTTTGGATACAGCGTCTTTTCTGAGGTGGTACATTGCCAGCGAATTGACCGGAAACATCGATTGTTTTTGGAGTACGAACATGTACAAACGCCGAAACGATCCGAAGCTCTATTACGGACCGCTTTGGGACTACGACATCGCCTTTAACAACGATTCTCGCAAGAATGATATTTCCAAGGTCCGTATGTTGACGGCTGCTTTCGGTGCTGGTGGCGATAATAAAGTGTGGATTACACAGATGGCTACCGATCCTTGGTTTAAGATTGCGGTGAACAATATGTGGAAAGGCATTGTTGCCAAAGGTGTTAAAAGCCATATTCAAAATTACATTGATTCTCTGGTGACCGTTTTGAGCGCATCCATCAAAAAGAATTACGAAAAATGGCCGACACTCAATGTGATCATTTACAATGAATGGTACAAATATCCAACGTATCAGGAATATGTCAATGTGTTGAAAGACTATGTCAACACCCGTATTGATTTCTTGACCACGAGTTTTGCGGCCGATGTCGCGGCTATTCCGGTGGTTCCACCAAGCGTGGCACCATTCAAATTGGAGAATTATTATTATTCGGTGACGAACAAGACCTCAGCCACACTCATGGACGCCCAGAGCCAATCCACCTTGGACAGTACCAGGGTCGTACTCTACTCCAACTCGGTGGACAGCCGGTACAGTCAGCAATGGAAGCTGGTGGCTATGAGCGATGGTTCGTACCAATTCATCAACCGCTATACAAACAAATCCATTCGGTCCAACGGGCTAAATCATACACCGCGCTTGTTTACCAACAATTTATTGGATACACGGCAACGTTGGAAAATTGTTCCCTCAAGTTCAACCATTGGCGGATATAGGCTCGTGAACGTAAACACGGGATATGTGTTGGAGAATCCGAGTGGTTCGACGGCATTGAACACCTATGTCAATGAAAATCCGGCCGCAACTACGGAAAACACCAACCAAGCCTGGCTTTTGGACAAAGTGGCCGCGCTGCCTGTTGGTTTGAACGATGTGCAGTTTGCCTTGAATCTGCAATATGGTCCGAATCCAGTTTCCGACCAATTGAATGTTCAGATTGGCGGTTATTGCTCGGATGCCCGATTGGAAGTCTTCGACCTGCGTGGAGCTCGTGTACTGCTACAGCCGATGAATACTGTTGAGGCAACCCTGAATGTTCATGGCTTGTCCGATGGCCTGTACATCCTGCGGTTCACCGCCGGTCAACAATGCCAGACGGTGAAATTCTTGGTGAAGCACTAAATTTTTTGCAGGTACTCCACCAGGTTCACATCCCTGTCCAAATCTATTTTTTTCCGAAGCCGATAGCGACTCATTTCGACACTACGAACGGAAATGTTGAACAAGGCGGCGATGTCCTTGGATGAAAGGTCCATCTTGAGGTACGCGCAAAGTTTCTTATCGCTGACGCTTAAGTCGGGGAAAAGGTCGCCGAGCCGTTTCAGGTAGTTTTCGTACACTAGGTCGAAATTTTCTTCAAAGCGCTTCCAGTTGTCATCGTTCTCGATGTTCTGACGGATGTTCCGTTCCATCTTCTGAAGCCTGGTCAACACGGCTGCGGAGTCATTGTTTGCCTTGATGTCGTCACTCACCTTGGAAAGACTCTCGATGATTTCCAGCAAGATTTCGTTCTTTCGGATCAAATTGATGGTGGAACTGGCCAACTCTTGCGATTTGTGACGAAGCTCATATTGCAGTTGTTGGTTTTTCAATTCCTTGATCTCATTCTTCTTTTCGGTGGTTTCGGCGTCGAAATGTTTCTTTTGTTCCTGCAACTCCTTTTCTTTTTGCATTTCCATGTCGCGAGCACCTTTCTTGTATCGGTGGTTCACCAAAAACAACATGCCGGCCAAAGCCCCTAAGAACATCAGGAAATAGATAAAAAGGGCAATCTTGGTTTCGTACCAGGCCGGCTCTATGGTGAAGACGTAGGTGCATTCTGCGACGGTGGATTCCAATTCGTTTTTCGCCCGTACCTTGAACGTGTAATGTCCTTTGGGAAGATGGGTGTATTCCTTGATGTTTTCGACGGCGAAGTTTGACCACTCATCATCGTAGTTTTCGAGCATGTAACTGTAGGTGACCAGACCGGCATTTCGGTATTCCGGTGCCACGAATTCGAACCGCAAGGAGTTTTGGTTGTGTGAGTAGATGTCCCCGTCGGTTTTATGCCATTTGCGGCTGCCTTCTTCTTCGAGCATGCCTTTGTTGGTGACCTGGACCCTGCGTACGAAGACTTTGAAGGTGTTGGACGTAGGCATGCCGCGGCGATTGTCCAGCCAGCAAAAGCCGTCCTCCGTGCTCAACAGGGTGTTGTTATTGTCCAGGAAGTTGAAATGCTCGAACCCGATGATGATTTTTGGTTGCAAAATCCGATAGCTGAGCGAATCCATGCTATAACCCTTGGTCGTTTTCTTGGCGATGCCGATGAAGCTACCTGAAACGCACCACACATCGCCTGTCTTGCTTTCGTGCAGGCGTACGCTGTTCGGCGGTGACACAAACAAGTTGTTCCATTTGGAGTTGGGCACCATTCGTTTAGTTTTACGGTCAAAAGTGAAAAATCCGGCAATGGACGAAAAGACAATATCCTTGCCGACCCGGAACAAGGTGTTGTTGCGGTCGCTGGGCAATCCGTTGGAGCCGTTGTACAAATCCACCTTGACGATACTGTCCATGTCAGCGTTGAAAAATAGATGGAACAACCCTTTCTGCCAATGACTGAACCAAACCGAACCGTCCGAGTCCTCTTCGAACATGGGACTGGATTCGGTGAACTTCCCTTTGATGAAATGTGCCAATTTCCATGTTGAACCGGTTTTTTTCAACAGGAAGAGACCTTGGTAGGAACAACCTAGAATCAAGTCCGGATGATTCCGCAAAGGCTTGAATGTCCATGTACCAGGTAATCCCTGAATGCGTTCCGTTCCGTTGGGACGAACGATGAAACCGCCCTGGTCATCACCGCAGAAGAGCGTATTATCGATTTCAGCCAAACTCCATACTTGACCTTCCATACCTTTGATTAAGGATAGATTGACTGGAAGTGAACCGTTGGCGAGGGGATAGGAGGTACTATACAAGCCCTGATTGGTGCCTAGATATAGCGTTTTGTTTTTAAGGTAGGACGTGTATCCGGCTCCGTATAGATTGTTGTTGCCAAACAGGTTGAGCATGGGGCTGTTCAACATGACGTAGTCGATGCCCTTGTCCAGACCCAGCCAGAGGTTCTGCAGATTGTCGAACTTTACACTCAACACCGTGTTGTTCTGAAGCCCGGAAAAGGTGTTCACATAGATGACGGATCGGTCTTCGATGTTTTGGATGGCGATGCCCCGTTGCACCGTGCCAAACACCAATTGCTTCCCGTTGGTGGCGGCGCAGAACACCTGACTCGTTTTAAGAAAGTCGTCGATACCTGTATTATATAATGTGATGGTGTTACCGTCAAATAGGTACACCCCGTTGAAGCTGGTCACGAACAGCACCATGTTGTTTCTATAGGGCAGAATAGCGCTGATTTTCTTTTGTTGGAGCACTTCCGAGCCGGGTATGCGAACGAACAGGTTTCCATTGAGCATGAATACTCCGTTTTGTTCGCTGGCTACAAAAAGAATGTTGTGCACAAAGGCTGAAGTGGTTATTTTTCCATTGAAGGGCAGGCGTATGGTCGTATCGCCGTTGTATTCGTAAACACAACGTTCGGACTGGAAATAGATGGTCTTGTTTCCCTCGATGATGTTGTAGAGCTCATTGGAATTGATAGGATTGACAATGGATTTGTTGACCAAGGAGTAGTAACCAAACCGACCGTTCCGCTCTTTTTTGAAATAGCCGAATTCGTTGAAGGAGGAAGCGTAGAATCGTCCATCTTTTGTTGCCAGGACGGAGCGTACGTTGGTTCCGTTGATGATGGGGTAGGTGGTCCAGTTCTTACCGTCGAACTCCAGCAAACCGAAGTTGTTGGCGAAGTACATCACGTTGGAACTGTTTTGTGCGATGGCCCAGTTTTGAGTTCCCGATTTGTACATGTCCCTGGTGAAATTCCGAACCATGGGGTGATTTGCCAGTGCGGAGGTCTGCCAAACGAAGATGAATAAATAAAGTAGCGCTTTTTTCATGGCTGCATTTTGTTGTGGAATTCATTTCGTCTTGAATTCTGCCCAATATTAACCGATTTTTAGATGTTGAAAAGTATCTAAAAACATGTTGTACAGCATGGTAATTGCTAAGTATCAGAATATAAGGATATTAACAACTCTTTTTGTGTATTTTTGTGTAGTGGTTTTGAGGTGATGGCGAATTTATGTGAGGTGAAAAAAGAACTTACTACAGCATTGTAACCTATTTTTGCATTGTTCGAAAACCAAATCTGAATTACACATTCCCATGAAAAATTTAATCCTGCTTCTTTGTTTCCTATTTGCAAGCTTGATGGCTTCCGCACAGAACACACAGGTGTCCGGAGTTGTTACAGCAGCAGAAGATGGCTTGCCGTTGCCCGGTGTGACCATTACGGTGAAAGGAATAACCAGTATCGGTACCATCACCGACGGAAACGGCAAGTTTGCCGTTAAAGTTCCTCAAGGTAAAAACCTCACTTTTTCCTATATAGGTTACAAAGAGCTTAGTGTAGAAATTAAAGGTGATGCCGTTCTTAAAATAGTAATGGAATCCAATTCAAAGGTGTTGGATGAAATCGTGGCCATCGGTTACGGTTCCGTCAAGAAGAGCGACTTGACCGGTGCGGTGAGTTCCATCAAGTCTGAACAGCTGCAACGCACGCCGGCTTCTGGCTTGGATCAGGCGCTTCAAGGCAGGGCGGCCGGTTTGACGGTCAATGCCAACAGCGGTCAACCAGGTGCAAGTGCAGTCGTTCGTATCCGAGGTATTGGTACCGTAAATGGCAGCAGCCCCATTTATGTAGTGGACGGTGTTATTTTGGACAACATCACTTTTTTAAGTCCGAACGACATTGAATCGACTGAAATCCTGAAAGATGCTTCTTCCACAGCCATCTACGGTTCCCGTGGTGCCAACGGTGTCATTTTGGTCACCACCAAAAAGGGGAAGGAAGGCAAGAGCAACATCTCGCTGAACATGTTCTCGGGCATTCAAAATCGCTGGAACAAACTGGATTTGATGAAGCGTGACGAATTCGTAAAAACAATCATCGACCTGAATAATCTGAATTCAGAAAAGAACTACTTTAGAAACTATGGTTTCAACAAATGGCTTTCTGCCTATCGTTTGGGTAAGTCACCATACTTCCCCACGGTCATGACGACCACCAATCCGACAGGATTTGATTATTCCAAAGTTGAAACAGATTGGCAGGACCAAGTTTTCAACGCAAACGCTCCGATTCAGAATTATCACCTTTCGTTCGACGGAGGTACGGATAAAGAAAAATATGCATTCAGTGTGGGTTATTTTACCCAACAGGGAACCATCATCGGTTCCGATTACGAACGTCTTACGTTACGAATGAATACCTCGCACAAGTTGCGCAATTGGTTGACCATCGGTGAAAACCTCTCGTTCATGTCTTCAACGGGACGAAACGCCATGAACAACAATTCCAGTCCGGGCGCGTCCATTCTTTCCGCCGCTTTGGCCATGGCGCCTTGGGATCCAACCCATTACAGCGCTGGTTCCACCAACCTGTTGGGAAAAGACTTGAGTGGTCAAATCGCCGCTTCCTCCAATTTCAGAAATGTGACCAATCCTTATTCCATGGTGGAAAACAGCCATCCGAAAAGCAATGTTGAACGTTGGGTGGGTGATGTATACGTCGAAATCACCCCCATCAAGGACCTCTTGTTCCGTTCTGCCTTGAGTCTGGACCTGTCGAACAACCGTGATAAGTTGTTCAAGGAATCGTATGAGTACTCTTCGTATGACAAATCGGACAAGAATTATCTGTCAAGCAGCATGTCCCGTTACAGCACCATGATTCTGGAAAACATCCTGACATACAACAAGAGCCTTGGCATGCATAGCCTGACGGCGATGATTGGGCAGACTTCGGAAGAATACAATTATTACACTATTGGCGGTGCCGGTGCCAGCATTCTGAACCCGACCGAGAACAACTGGTACCTGTCTCAAACCACCGAAGACCGAACGTATGGGAGCGACGCCGTGTCGCGCAGCAGGATGTTTTCCTTGCTCGGACGCTTGCATTATTCCTTCAACAACCGATATTTGGTGACGTTGAACTTTAGAGCGGATGCTTCCAGCAAATTTCCAGAGAACCTTTGGGGTTTCTTCCCTTCCACGGCTTTTGCATGGAGGATGAGCGAAGAAGATTGGATGAAAGGCATCGACAACCTAGATTATATGAAAGCTCGTGTGGGTTGGGGACAAATCGGCAACGATAAGATCAACAACGACAGTTTCACTCCGAAAGTATTCAATGCCGGTCCGACGTTTGTGGATTATGTATTGGGCAGCACACAGGCATTGGCCTCTGGAGCTACGGTGCTGACTGTTGTCAACAAGGGCGGAAAGTGGGAAACTACGGAACAAATCAATGCAGGTGTCGACTTTGGCTTCTTCAAAGGTCTGCTGAACGGTACTGTCGACGTGTTTCAACGCGATACCAAGGAAATGTTGCTTTCAGTCAAGGCTCCGGCTCAGGTCGGGAACCGATACGATCCAGTTGCCAATGTCGGAACCGTTCGTAATCAAGGTATTGAACTGACTTTGGACCACCAGAATCATCTTGGTAAGCTGAACTATACGTTGAGCGGAAACGTTTCCTTCATCAAAAACGTTCTGACGGCATTGAACGGTGGTGACCGCGTGTACGGCGACCGCTCCATTTCGGACGAAGGTTATGGATTGTACACGTTTTGGGGTTACCAATACAATGGCATCTACACGTCGGATGCTGAAGCACTGACGCTTCTGTACAAATACACGGCTTCCACCATTCCTTATCACGCGGGTGATGCGAAATTCAAGGATTTGAACGGTGACGGCATTATTGACGACAAGGATAAGACCGACATTGGGAATCCGTTCCCTTGGTTGACCTATGGTTTCAACGTAAGCGCCGATTATGTGGGCTTTGACGTTCAATTGTTCTTCCAAGGCGTGTACGGCAACGAAATTTACAATGCAGTGCGCGAACGCACGGAAGGTACTGGGAATGAAGCGACATTAAGCACGACCATGCGCAACGTTTGGACGGCCAGTACGCCCGATGGAACGATTCCGAATCCCTATGGAAGTTCTTTGAACATGGCTACTTCTAGCAGGTTCGTCGAAAGTGGCGCTTATCTCAGACTAAAAAACCTTCAGCTCGGTTACACCATTCCCAAAAGCATCACCAGCAAGCTGACCATCAACCGCTGCAGGGTCTATGTTTCGGCCAACAACTTGTTGACATTGACCAAGTACACCGGTTACGACCCCGAAGTGGGCAGTGGCGTGGATTATGGGAACTACCCGCAGTCAAGGACGTTAAGCGTCGGTATCAACCTGGATTTATAACTTAGAAAACACGAACGCGCTATGAAAAAGCAACTTATATTAATCTCAACGCTGACGTTGATCTCGTTGACATCCTGCGAATCCTGGTTATTGGAACCGACACCGGGCGTCACAAAATTGGAAGATTTCTTTTCGGTCGGTCAGACGGCCATCCAAACCACCAATGCGGCGTATGTTCCGCTGATGTGGGAGTACGGCTCCACGTATTATCCCGAATGGTTCATTGGCGACGTTGTCTCGGACGATGCGCTGAAGGGTGGACAATCCGTTTCAGACATGGCCGATGTCTATGACCTGGAGAATTTCAAGACCAATTCCAATAACGGTTTGCTGCTTGATTTTTACAGAGCGCAGTTTCAAGGTATTGCACGATGCAACTTGCCGTTGACCCAAATTCCGACCATGTCAACGGATGCGGTTATGACGGCATCCGTTCAAAGTCGGTTGATCGGTGAACTGAAGTTCTTGAGAGCCTTGTATTACTTCCGTCTGGTACGGGTATTCGGTGGTGTGCCGCTGGTGACCGCTCCAGTGGAATCTCAGGCGAACTGGAAGCAGGCACGTGCCACTTCGGACGCCGTTTATGCTCAAATTATCAGTGATTTGACTGATGCCAATGCCCGTCTTTGGGTGAAAAGTCGCTACAACCAAACCGACCTTGGACGTGTCACCAAAGGGGCAGCCCAGGCCATGTTGCTCAAAGCAAATTTGTACATGCATCAATATCCTGCAGCCGAAGTTTGGGGTGATTCCGTCATCGCTTCGGGCGAATATAGTCTGAACGCCAATTACAACGACAACTTTACTTTGGCCGGCGAAAATGGCCCGGAATCGGTTTTTGAAATTCAATACATGGAAGATCCGACCAGCGATTATGGAGACGGCAACGGCTTCACCCGTGGTTCATTTACGCCGATACTGACGCGCTCGCGTTCCTCCAAACTCGGCGGTGGATGGGGATTCAACAAACCCACACAAAACCTTTACAACGAATTCGAAGCCGGAGACCCCAGAAGGGATTCCACCATCTTGAATCCATCCGATGCCCAGATTGAAACACCCGAACAGGAAATTTACCTAGGTTCCCGTTATTTGAACCGCAAATATGCGATGATGAATTCAGACGGAACGTTTTATAAATTGACACATGCAACCCGTGGCCCCATCAATACCAAAGTAATCCGATTTGCCGATGTCTTGCTGATGTACGCCGAAGCTTGTTGTGAAAACGGACATTTGTCGGCTGCCAAGACCGCCTTGGAAGACGTGCGTGCCAGAGCTCGAGGAAACGCTTCCATATTGCCGGCTTTCCCGTATGGTACCTATACGGACACCAAAGACGACCTTCGCAAAGCCATCCGCCACGAACGCCGTGTCGAATTGGCCATGGAAGGCCACCGTTGGTTCGACCTTTGCCGCTGGGGAGTCGCCAAGCAAGTCATGGACGCCTACAAAGCAGGTGAAACACCGGAAGCACAAAGCCAAATGGCCACGTTCATCGCCGGAAAACACGAATTGTTTCCCATCCCGAGTAAAGAAATTGATTTGAATCCAATGGATCAGAATCCATTATACGAATAAATATTTTCATTAACTTAATCCTTTTAATCTATTCATTATGAAACTAAAAAGTTTGATTTTCATGTCCTTGAGCATGGCTCTGGTGTTGTTCAATGCTTGTTCTCCGGAAGATACCGCAGTGAGCGGCATCGCACTGGATGAAACCTCCGTTTCCTTCGGCGTGGGCGATACCCTTGCCCTGAAAGCCACGCTGGCCCCTAAAGGAGCAACCGGAACCATCGTATGGAGTTCCTCCAATGAATCGGTCGCAACGGTAAGTCCCAAAGGTGTGATTACCGCGCTCGAAATGGGTACCACCAACATCACTGCTACGGTTGAAACCTTTACCGCAACCTGTGCCGTAACAATTACCGAACGTACGAATTTTACCCATTCGCTTCATGGTTCGGCCTATTTCCCCATCATTTTGGATTCAGTCAGTGCCAAAACCATTCAAAGCAAGATTGTTGCTGACTTGCGTCCCGATGAATCCACCAAATTCCTCTACATCTGGAACGGAACCTTTACTGCTGGAACCTGCACGGGCCCGAACGCCTTTGGCGAAGTGGAAGATTGGATGAGCTTGGTCGTTGGTTCACAAGGTTGGTCCGGTGGTGGCTTCAATATCGCCAGCAGTGACTTGTTGGATAAATTGGTTGATGTATCCACGCATCCCGCTGATTATTACCTGCATTTGGTAATCAGAAGCAGAAATCAAACCGTATATTTGATCGGTATGGACGGCCAGTCAACCGGTAAGATTGCCATCGGTTCCACCGGTTTCAACGACAACGGTAACATCACTCCAGCAGTAGCCGATTTCACCCGTGACGGCGAATGGCATGAAATTGAAATTCCGATGACAACCTTCACGACCAATGGTTTGCTTTATGCCACTGGCTTGACTGGTAAGAACGTGATGTGGTTCCTAGCCGGTGGAGTATCCGGCGCAACCATGGATTTGGACGCTGTATTTATTTACAAGAAATAACCGTGCTTTCGTGCAGTGGGTTTTGTTAGACCCACTGCACGATGCTAAATAATTCTATTGATGAAATCCATACCCTACATTTTTGCATTCCTTTTTCTGTCGTTGGCACTTGTTAGTTGTGGTCCGGAAGAACTACCCGACGTGCTGACGCAAGAAGTGGTGTTAAGTGCAACCGAACAAACGTTGGTTGCTGGAGATTCCGTGCTGTTGACAACCTCGTTGCTGCCTGCAGGTGCGAAAGCGGATGTGATATGGACTTCATCCAATGAAAAAGTTGCCACTGTCGTTCATGGAAATATCAAAGGTTTGGCCCGCGGTTCGGTCACCATTACGGCAAAAGCCGACAGCGTGAGCTCCACCTGCCATGTGACCGTGACCAAAACCGATTTGCCTTATCAACTTGTATGGTCGGACGAGTTTGACGGGACAACCTTGGATTTGACCAAATGGAACATCGAGACTGGTGGCGGGGGCTGGGGCAACAATGAAAAGCAATATTATACGAACCGTACGGACAATGTTCGTCTGGAAAACGGAAGCTTGGTCATTGAAGCCAAAAAGGAAACCTATGGTTCCAACGGATATACATCAGCCCGCATCAATACACGGAACAAGGTGAATTATACGTATGGAAAGATCGAAGCGCGCATCAGTTTGCCGGTTGGAAAAGGAACCTGGCCAGCTTATTGGATGCTGGGCTCCAATTTCTCGACAGCTGGGTGGCCTACCTGTGGGGAAGTGGACATGATGGAGCATGTCGGTTCGGATCCGACCATGATTTCGCACGCCGTCCATACCTATGAAAAGAACGGTGCCAAAGGAAACAACTGGTGGGCACGAAAATATCTGAGCGATCTCGAGGGTAGTTATCATACCTATGCCATCGAGTGGGAAAAACAAGTGAGCGAAGGCGACGATTGCATTCGTTTCTACATAGATGGGTCGCTTACCGCAACTTTGTGGGAGCAACACGTGGGTTCGACCGTTAAAAACTGGCCTTTCAAGAGCAATTTCTTCTTCATCTTCAATGTGGCGGTGGGAGGAAACATGGGCGGTACGGTCGATGATGCTATTTTCAATGTGCCTGTCCTGATGAAGGTCGATTACATCAGGGTTTATCAACGTATTTAAGGTAAAAAAAGAAGCTCCGGGAACGGTTTTTTCACCCTTTTTCAAAGCACGATGTTGATGGTGCTTTGCGATAGCCATGTCTTTTTTAAAAATTAGTAACAACTCTGAACATGAAAAAAAATCTACGTAATTTGTTTTTGATTGCCGCCCTATGTTTGGGTTGGCAAGTTTCACAGGCCGCCGATCCGACGATACCTGCCCCGACGCCCACAGCGGCGGCTGCCAAAGTCATATCGATATTCAGCAACGCTTATACCAACCTGGTCGGTACGAATTTCAACCCGAATTGGGGTCAAAACACGGCCGTTTCGTTCGTTGCCTTGAGTTCCGACTCCATTTTGAAGTATTCCAACCTGAATTACCAAGGTACGGAGTTCGCCAGCACCAATGCCTTCGGAATGACGCATTTGCACATCGACGTTTGGTCTTCGGACGAAACCTCCCTGCAAGTGACTCCCGTAAGCCCGGGTGCCGAAAAACTGGTGACCTTGACTCCGTTGACTCTAAATGCATGGAACAGTTATGATGTGCCTTTGACTTCGTTCACGGGTGTGGACCTGACTAAAATCTATCAATTCAAGTTTGTTGGATCGGGCGGCAAGACCGTTTATCTGGACAATTTGTACTTTGTCAATAAAGCTGCCGCCGATACTGAAAAACCGACCGCCTTCACGGCAACAAAAGGTACCGTGACCTACAATTCAGTCGCTTTGGTATTGAATGCAACCGATAATTCGGGTGTGGTGGCTTTCGACATCACGTATGGCACGACGACGGTTTCGACCAGCGCCCTTTCCGGTGTTTCCAAAACGTATACGGTTACCGGACTGGATCCATTAACCGCCTATAATTTCTCTGTAGTAGCCAAAGATGCCTCCGGCAACACGACTTCAGCGATTGTGGTTCCTGCTACCACGTTGGCCGGCTTTGCCGTTCCGACCGTAGCCGCGCCAACGCCCACTTATCCTGCAGCCAACGTCATTTCGTTTTACAGCGATGCTTATACCAATGTGACGGGTACGAATTTTGCCGCTTCATGGGGTCAACCCACGGTGATGACAACCTACGCCATTGGTACCAACAACACGATGAAGTACGAAGGTTTCACCTATCAGGGCATCGAACTGGCCAGCCATGTGAACGCCGCTGCCATGACCAAACTGCACGTGGATGTGTGGACGCCGAACGAAACCAACATCCGTATTACGCCGCTCAGCCCAGGCAAGGAATTTTCCATCGTGCTGACTCCGCTGGTTCAAAATGCCTGGAACAGTTACGACATTCCGTTAAGCTCTTTCACTGGCGTGGTCACGTCCGATCTTTTCCAATTCAAAGTGGATGGCGGAACCGGCAAGATCGTGTACCTCGACAATTTGTACCTGTACAATGAAAACGCGGTGGCCGACACCGAAAAACCCGCAGCCTTCACTGCTACCAAAGGTGCTGTGACCACGACCAGCGTTGAATTGGTGCTGAACGCTACCGACAACTCCGGTGCGGTTTCGTACGACATCACCTACGGTTCGACGACAGTTTCAACGGGTTCAGCCTCTGGCGTCTCCAAAACGTATACGGTAACCGGTTTGACTCCGGCTACGGCGTACAGTTTTTCCGTTGTGGCCAAGGATGCCGCCAATAATGCCGCAACAGCTATTGTGGTCGCAGCCACTACGGCTTCAGCAGAAGGCCCCACAGTCGCTGCTCCAGTACCAACCGCAGCCGCAGCCAAAGTCATTTCCGTGTTCAGCAATGCCTATACGAATTTGGCCGGTGTGAACTTCAACCCGAACTGGGGTCAAAGCACCGCCGTGACGTATGTCGCATTGGGTTCAGACTCCATTTTGAAATATGGCAACCTGAACTATCAAGGAACGGAATTTGCCAGCACCAACGTGTTTGCAATGACGCATCTGCACGTGGATGTATGGACTTCGGACGAAACGAATTTGCAAGTGACGCCCATCAGTCCGGGTGCCGAAAAACTGGTTACGCTAACGCCGCTGAATCTGAATGCTTGGAACAGTTTTGACATTCCGTTGACTTCGTTCACCGGTGTGGACATGACGAAAGTGTATCAGTTCAAGTTTGTTGGAGCCGGTGGTAAGACCGTTTATCTGGACAACCTTTATTTTGTGAACAAGGCAGCTGCTGACGCCGAAAAACCGACCGCTTTCACCGCTACCAAGGGTGAAGTGACTTACAACAGCGTGGCTTTGGTGCTCAACGCCACCGACAATTCGGGTGCAGTCGCTTACGACATCACATACGGTACGACCACGGTTTCCACGAGCGCCCTTTCGGGTGTTTCCAAAACCTATGTCATTACAGGTTTGACGCCTTCGACCGCCTATAGTTTCTCTGTTGTGGCCAAAGATGCTTCCGGCAATACGACGACACCGATTGTGGTGGCCGCCACAACGGCTGCAGGCTTTGCTGTTCCCACGGTAGCCGCTCCGACGCCCACGGCGCTGCCCGCCAACGTGATTTCGTTCTACAGCGATGCTTACACCAATGTAGTCGGTACGAATTTCGCCGCCTCCTGGGGTCAACCCACGATCATGACAACCTATGCCATCGGTGCCAACAACACGATGAAATACGAAGGATTCACTTACCAAGGTATCGAATTGGCCAGCCATGTGAACGCCAGCGCCATGAACAAGCTGCATGTGGACGTTTGGACTCCGAACGAAACCAACATCCGCATCACACCCCTCAGCCCGGGTAAGGAATTTTCCATTGTGCTGACTCCGCTCAACCTGAACACTTGGAACAGTTACGACCTAGACTTGACCGCTTTCACCGGCGTGGTGATGTCCGACATCTTCCAATTCAAGGTGGATGGTGGAACAGGCAAGATTGTGTACCTCGACAACCTGTACTTTTACAATTCAAATCCGTCAGCTATTAAGGAATTGACAACCAATGGATTGAATGTATATCCGAACCCAGTAGTCAACACCATGACGGTAGCTGCCCAATCGAATATCAGTCAAGTGCTAGTTCGCAATTTATTGGGCCAGGTCATCAAGACGGTCAAGGCCAATGGTGTGGAACAAACCTTGGATATGAGCACGGTTGCTGCCGGGAATTACCTGCTGACCGTGAAGATGACGGACGGCACGATGTCCACGCGCAAAATTATTAAAAATTAAATTCATTGCTCCGCAGCGTCTTCGGGCGTTGCGGAGCAAAAATTAATTGAATGATGAAAATCAAATCCGTTCTATTGGTTGCTTGCCTATTGACCTTTGTTTCAAGTTTCGCTGCATCGAAAATTGAGATTAAAGGGGCATGGTATTACCTGAACGGTGAACGGTTTTTCATCAAGGCCATCGGTTATGAAATCGGGGCACGTCCTGGTCAGCATCCCTATGAGGGTGTCCGCGCCGACAACCTCGATTTGTTGGCTTTCGACCTAAAAGTGATTAAAGAAGCGGGTTACAACGCTATTCGCACTTGGAGTCAATTCTCGGAACCGCAGCTCAAATTGGTGCAGGCTTCCGGATTGAAGCTCATCATGGGCATCGATGTGAACCCCGAAAAAGACTACGGCGATGCTGCATTTGTGCGCCAATGCCAAGAAAAAGTGCATCAAGTCCTGAGCTATGCTCGGAAGTACGATTGCATCATCACCTATTTGATTTTGAACGAGCCGCAGACCGATCACGTGCATGCGGTGACGGGAAACGCGTTCAGCCAATTGATGAAAACGCTTATTGACCAGATACATTTGGAACATCCGGGCATTCCGGTCACGATTTCAGCCAATGCCATGATTAGCGACTACATCGACGAGAACTTGTTCGATGTTTACGCTTACAATTGCTACGACCATTCGGAGGCTCAGACGGCTACGATGGGCATGAAAGACTACATTCGCGGATTGATTTCGCTCCAAGGTTTGAAGAAGCCGTTCATCTCGACGGAATTCGGTTATTCGGTTTCGCACAAAGGTTTTGGCCGATACGGTGGAAATACGCTGGAGGAGCAGAGCAAAGGGCTGATAGCCAATTACAGAGACTTGCTGGACGCCGGCGCCACGGGCATGTGCCCATTTTATTATGCCGACGGTTGGTGGAAGGGCGGCGACGCATTCTACCACAACGCCGACCAGCCTGAGGAATGGTTCGGCTTCTGGGGCTACAGCGATGTGAATGACAAATACGGCTCACCGCGGCCCGTTTGGTTTGCGATGCGCGACTACATGAAAGGCTTGATTCTAAGCCCAAAAAACAAGGAAATATTTTTCACGGACACCCTACCGGTGGAACTCTATACGGATGGTACAGTGCGCAAGGTCTTGGTAAAAGATCGGGATCGGGTGTTGAAATCCATTTCGATCTTGAAGGAAGGCTATCGTGCCGAGCAACTGGTGCTGAACACACAAGGCATTGAAGACAAGGAACTTTCGTTCGAATTTTACGACCAAGCAGGCTTGCTGCTGAAATCGGAATCCATTCAGTTGCTGGTTTCGTCAACGCCCTTTGAACTGCCGACGCTGCACATCGAAGTCACGCCGGACAAGGATTTGAACGACGGCAAATTGGCTTGCATCAAAACGACTATTTCCATGCAGCCGAATTTTAAGCTGAATGGTGATTTGAGGGTCAGCTTCAACACGCATTTGGGTTGGGAAGTTGGTCCGCAGGCAACGGTTCCTTTAAAAGGCATGTCTGAAGTCGTGGAAAACTTTTTCCACATTCCCGACAATTGCTGGGTGGTGAATGCCTCCGCAGGCGTTTCCGTACGGTATGGAAAGTTTGAGTTCAGAATTCACGATATGAAAGTACGATACAGGGGTGATTGGGCCAAGACTATTGGTCAAGAAACCCACTAATAAACGATGGATATGCGAATAAAATATACGATGCTTGCGTTCCTGCTGCTTGCCGCTATGGGAACATCTGCCCAAGAATCAACGGGTTACAAACTGGTCTGGGAGGATGATTTCAGCAAGCCGGCTCTAGATGAGGCCAAGTGGACCGTGGTGGTCAATGGCAAGGGAGGCGGAAACCGGGAGCTTCAGTATTACCGTAAGGAAAACATTTCCATTGGCAAAGAACCGGTTAGCGGAGCAACCTGCCTGGTCATCACGGCCAAAAAAGAGCATTACCGCTTGAAGGCGGCTACTTCCGGTCGGATTAGCACCCAATACAAGATGGGGTTCCGCTATGGAAAATTGGAGGCTCGCATCAAATTGCCCAAAACAGCCAACGGTTTGTGGCCTGCATTTTGGATGCTCGGAAGCGATTATCCCAAGGCCGTTTGGCCCAAATGCGGGGAAATTGACATCATGGAGATGGGCAACAAGGACGGCATCGCTGCCCAAACGCAAGATCGTTTTTTTAACGGGGCCTGCCACTGGGGGGAGCGGTTCAACCATGGGAAATATCCGAACTATGGGAAATCGACCACCAACGACGCCTCGTTGCAGGAAGACTTCCACATTTACACCTTGATATGGGATAAAACCTCCGTTCGCATGTATTTGGACATGGATTTGAATCCGGAGGCGAAACCGTATTTCCAGATGCCCATCGATGGTGAGGCGGTTGCCAACAAGCCTGCCAATTATTTTCACAAGCCGTTCTTTGTCATTTTCAATTTGGCGGTGGGCGGCAATTTCCCGCACATCCGATCGGTGGGGAAGGTTACAGCCTTAAAGGAAGGATCGGTTCGCATGTATGTCGATTATGTTCGTCTGTATCAACAAGGTACTGCGGATGAAACACTTATAAATCAATAAAAAATGGAAATCTCAACCACTAAATTATCCTTCAGGGAAAAAGTCGGCTACAGTTTAGGTGACACGGCATCGCATTTTGTTTGGGACATGGTCGGTTTTTGGCTCTTGTTCTTTTATACTGATGTTTACGGGATTTCGGCAGCTGCAGCCGGTACCATCATGCTCGTTGCCAGGTTTTGGGACATGGCTGTGGACCCGATAGTCGGTGTGCTTTCCGACCGTACCAAGTCCAAATGGGGCAAGTTCCGTCCATACATTTTATTTGGAGCCATTCCGTACGCGGTTTTGGCCATCCTCACGTTTACCACGCCCAATTTGGGTGAAGTCGGTAAGATTGTCTATGCCGGAGCGACTTATGTGCTTTTGATGACGGCTTATGCGTTCATCAATCTGCCGTATTCCGCTCTTGGAGCCGTAATGACGGACGATACCTACGAACGGGCCGGGCTCAATACCTACCGTTTCATCGCCGGATTTACCGGGCAATTCATCGTGACGGGTCTGGCTTTGACACTGGCCAATTTCTTCGGCCACGGCGATAAAGCGCAGGGTTTTCAATACACCGTCTTGGTCTTTGCCGTCTTGAGTCTGGTGTTTTTCTTCATCACCTTCAAGTCGACAAGGGAACGCGTTCAGCCACCGAAAGCGCAGAAGAATTCGTTGAAGGAAGACCTGAAAAACCTGTTTCAGAACAAGGCTTGGCGCATCTTGGCCTTGGTGGGCATCATCTCGTTCATCATGTTCGCCATGCAGAACGCAGCGATTGCGTATTATTTCAAATATTACCTGGGACGCGAAAGCAATGTTCAGTTGTTCAATGTGATCGGAACCGTGGCGCTCATTGTCGCTTTGCCCTTGTCGAAACCGTTGGCCAAGCGATTCGGAAACCGGAACGTCTTTATTGGCAGTTCCCTGATTTCAGGCCTGTTTTTTATACTGATCTACTTGCCTGGCGTCAACGACTTGACGACCATCTACCTGTTCAACATCATCGCCAAGATGGCCTACGCGCCTGCCGTACCGTTGCTGTGGACCATGATCGCGGATTCAGCCGATTATGGAGAATGGACAACGGGCAGACGTGCCACCGGTTTGTATTTCTCGGCAGCCGTCTTTGCCCAAAAAGCAGGGTGGGGCGTCGGTGCTGCCATCGCGGGTTGGATCTTGACCATTTCCAGTTTCGTGCCGAACGTGACCCAAAATGCCACGGCGTTGACGGGCATCAAACTGTTGGTTTCCGTCATACCGGGCATTTTGTACATGTCCTGTGCCATCTTCATGATTTTCTATAAAATCGATGCGAAGACCACCGACTTGATGAAAAAAGACTTGGACATCAAACGGGCGTTGGAGCAAAATTCCTGAACAAAAAGCAGTTTTATGAACGACATCTTTATCGGAAAAAATCCGATACAATCCAATATTGCCCCTGTGGAAGGGCATTTTGAGAGTATCCACGGCGAACGCTACTACCGAATCGGGCAGTACGACGCACTGAATCCGTTCTTCATCAGCCTGGCCAGCGACTCCGACCATTGGATGTACATCGCCAGTACAGGTGGCCTATCGGCAGGCCGGCGGAATCCAGACACGGCTTTGTTTCCCTATTATACGGACGACAAAATCACGGAATCTTTCGAAAATACAGGCAGCAAGACCATTTTCCATGTGACGTTGGAAGGCAGGAAGTATTTGTGGGAACCCTTCTCCGAACGCAATACCGGCGTTTACCAATTGGAGCGCTCCATTGCCAAATGCTGCTTCGGCAACAAGATTCGGTTCACGGAACGCAACTTGGACTTGGGCCTCGAGTTCAGCTATACTTGGATGAACTCGGATGAATTCGGGTGGATTAAAAAAAGCGAGCTTTCCAATTTGAATATGTTAAAGGCTGAAATCTATATCGTTGATGGCCTGCAAAATGTTTTACCTTCCGGCATCGACCGGTTGACGCAAAACACCTATTCCACGCTGGTGGACGGCTATAAAAAGACCGAACGCGTAGGCTGTCTGGCCCTTTTCCGCATGGAAGCTATCCTAGTGGACAGGGCTGAACCCAGTGAATCGCTGCGTGTCAACTCCATATGGTGCACTGGTTTGGAAGTTGCAAGCCATTTGCTGAGCTCGAAACAGCTGAACGCGATCCGCAGTGGCTCCGTTGCCACGGACGAAACTGAATCGAAAGGGGTGCGGGGCGCTTACTTTGTTAGCACCAATATTAGTTTGGCAACTGCCGAGTCTAAAACGTGGTATTTGGTGGCGGAAGTCAACCAAGATGCGAAGGCGGTGGTTCAGTTGTTGGAGCTGATCTCAGGTTCGAGCGAATTAGTTGGTTTACTGGAAACTTCCATCGCCAAAGGGACGGAAGCACTCAAAAGCATCGTTGCCCAAGCGGATGGATTTCAGCACACGGCAGACGAACAGGTTACGACACGGCACTTCTCCAACGTGTTGTTCAATACGATGCGTGGGGGTATTTATGCGCAGGGGTACCAAATTCAAACAGCGGATTTCAAAAAACACATTACACATTTCAATACACGACTGTCTAAAAAATACGACGATTTTTTATCGGGTTTGCCCGTTGAAATGGACTATCCCGAACTCGAAAAACGGATTGCAGAAGTTCACGACACTCAACTATACCGCCTTTTTAACGAATACTTGCCCTTGACGTTTAGCCGCCGGCACGGTGATCCGAGTCGACCCTGGAATTTGTTCAACATCAACATTAGGGATGAAGCTGGAGAACAGTTGCTTTCGTACCAAGGAAATTGGCGGGATATTTTCCAGAATTGGGAAGCCTTGTCCTTATCGTATCCCGGTTACATCAACGGCATTATTTCCAAATTTGTAAATGCGACCACGGTGGATGGCTACAATCCGTATAAGATTTCGAACCAGGGCATTGATTGGGAAGTTATCGAGCCTGAAAATCCATGGTCCAACATTGGCTATTGGGGTGATCATCAGTTGGTTTACTTGTTGAGGTTGATGGAGCTCTCTAAAAATCATTACCCCAAAAGTCTGGTTGAATTGCTTGATAAAGAGTTGTTTGCCTATGCAAACGTGCCTTATCGGTTGAAATCGTACGAGGAAATCGTTGCCGAACCTAAGAATTCCATCCGTTTTGATGAGCAATTGCACCTTTCCATAGAGGAAAAGGTTGGTTCTTATGGTGCAGACGCTAAATTTGTTTTGACTAGAGATGGGGAGGTCCTTCTGGTGAATTTTGCGGAAAAACTCTTGGTGACGTTGCTGGCTAAACTCAGCAATTTCATACCAGAGGCTGGCATTTGGATGAACACGCTTCGGCCGGAATGGAACGATGCCAACAATGCCTTGGTCGGGACAGGGGCGTCCATGGTGACCTTGTATCATATGCGTCGGTTCGTTCAATTTGTTCAGGAGTTGTTTCAAGCTTCTGAATTGAAACAGTTGGCTGTACACGGTGAAATCGCATTGCTGCTTGAAGAAATCAATGGGATTTTAAAACACCATTTTCACGTATTGGAAAAAGGCTTCGACAACCAAAGTCGAAGGAGAATGACTGATGCGCTAGGTGAGGCTGGCAGTCGCTACAGAGCAGCCGCCTATACTGGATTCAATGGAGAAAAGCTAGCCCTTTCCAAAGGTGCGTTGGTGGATTTTTGCAAACGAACTTTGGCTTTCGTCGATCAGTCGATTCGAGTCAACAAACGTTCGGACAACTTATATCATGCCTACAATTTGGTCCGTTTCACAGCGGATGAAGTCCATGTTCGGCCGCTTTGTGAAATGTTGGAAGGTCAGGTCGCCGTATTGAGCTCCGGGTTGCTTTCAGCCAAGGAAGCATTGGATTTGTTGGATGCCTTGCGTGAGAGTGAACTTTACAGGGCAGACCAGCAAAGTTACATGTTGTATCCCAACAAGAGGCTGCCGCTGTTTTTGGAAAAGAATGTGGTTGCTGCAGAGGATGTACTTGGTCTCAAACGGATGCAGGAGCTTTTTGAAGCCGGCATTTTCAACTTGGACGAAAGGGAGCAATACCATTTCCATGCGGATTTCAAGAATGTTGGTTTTTTGAACAAGGCGTTGGTCACACTGGACATGACCTACAACGAGCGGTTGGAAATTTCCGAACTTTATGAAAAGGTATTTGATCATCAGTCTTTTACAGGCCGCTCAGGGACGTTTTACAAATATGAGGGTTTGGGTTGCATTTACTGGCACATGGTATCCAAATTACTGCTTGCCGTTGGTGAATGCATTCACAAAGCGACGCTGGAAAAAGCTGATGATCGAATCCTGTCGGAATTGAAGCGGCATTATCGGGCTGTTCAGCAAGGGATTGGAGCACACAAGAATCCAAAAGATTACGGTTCCTTTCCATTCGATCCATATTCGCACACGCCCATCACGACTGGTGTGCAACAACCTGGGATGACAGGCCAGGTCAAGGAGGATATCTTGAACCGTTTTTTCGAACTGGGTATGGTGGTGGAAAAGGGTCAATTGACCATCCAACCAATACTGTTAAACCATTCTGAATTTATTCGTTCAACAGACAGCTCTACAAAACCGTATCTTACGTTTACCTATTGCCGTGTTCCTTTTGTTTATGTTCTGGATGGCGGACGCGGCATCGATTTCATCCAACAGGACGGAACGTTTGAACAAACGGACAGCTATACCTTGAGTCCGTCACAAAGTCGCCTTCTTTTTAATCGGGACGAAGGCATCCTTAAAGTTATTGTACATTTAAACAACTGAAAATCATGAAAAACCGAATACTTTGCTTACTGACCTTATCGCTACTGCTTGTATCGGTTTTTTCAGCCCATGCACAATTTGTCTCTGTCGGTAGCGGCAGTTACCGAACCACGTTTCCGGGAACCGACGCGGCCGGCAGAAATGCCTATCCGTCGGGAACGCCCTGTTTGAGTGGCAATGCGGTAGGGAAACCCGTACCAACTAGCGATTGGTGGTCGGCCTTGGTCAAAAACGGAACGGCTTCGAACCTGTTCAATTATCCGTTTACGATGAAAACCACCACGACAGGCTTGGTGGTGAGCTACATCCCCAGCGGTGTCATCGACGACCTCACGCCTTTTCTGGTCGGTGTGACCGGTTTGAATGCAACCAAGACCAACGTCTCCGATTATTCGGACTGGACCGTCACCATGGATTGGAACGACGGAACGCACCAATTTCAAGCGACCTCCGGAGTGGCCATGCCTTTCCTCTATTTCTCCAAAAAGACCGGTGATGTGGCGCAGGTGACTGTCAACTCCGGTACGGTGGTCATTGCCAATGAGATGCTCGTTTGCACCAATGTCAAGAACGGTGCGGATTTTGCAGTTTACGCCCCGACGGGCAGTACTTGGACGCAAAACGGTGCCGTATACACTTCGACCCTCAACGGCAAGAATTATTGGTCCATGGCTTTCATTCCGCTCACGGCGGCCAATGTGACGACCGTGGCCATCGAATACAAGAAATACGCCTATGTGTTCCCCGTCAAAACGACGGCGAGTTACTCCTTCAACGAAGCGACTTCGGTAGTCCACACTGATTTTATCGTACAGACGGAGGTGAAGGAAGGCACGGAAACGAACATGCTCCTTGGATTGCTTCCCCACCAATGGGCGCACCTCGCTGCCTCTTCGCCCGTTCCAGACAAATACAGTTACGCCACCGTTCGCGGCGAAATGAAGACCATGGCCGGCAACAGCTTCAGCGTGGAGAACACCTTTCACGGCGTTTTGCCGACCTTGCCCTTCGTGGACAATTACAGCAGCGGCTTTTCGCCGACCGCTTTGACTGGCAAGATAGCTGAACTCGAAAACAGCAGCATGGCTACCTGGACAGACTCCTATAACGAAGGTCAGGTTTTCAACCAACTCATGCAAACGGCCAGAATTGCTGATGGAATGGGGAATATTGCCGCTCGAAACAAACTCTTGAACACCATCAAGACCCGCCTCGAGAATTGGTTCAAGGCTGAAAGCGGGGAAGTTGCCTTTCTGTTTTACTACAACAGCACCTGGAGTTCGATTCTCGGCTATCCGGCTGGTTATGGTCAAGACAATGGGTTGAATGACAAGCAGTTCCATTGGGGCTATTTCATTAATGCAGCCGCTTTCGTGGAACAGTTCAGCCCAGGTTGGGCCGCACAATGGGGCGGAATGGTGAACCTGTTGGTGCGCGATGCAGCAGCTTACGACCGCAACGACATCCTGTTTCCGTATTTGCGCAACTTCAGTCCGTACGAAGGCCACAGTTGGGTGGACGGTTTCGCCAACAACCCGCAAGGGAACAACCAAGAGTCCAGTTCGGAAAGCATGAACTTCAACTCCTCGCTTATTGAATGGGGTCAAGTGAGCAACAACAAGGCTGTCCGCGACTTGGGCATTTACCTCTACACCACCGAACAAACCGGGATTGAGGAATATTACATGGACATTCACCACCGCAATTTTCCGACTTCGCAACCTTACAGCCTATACTCCCGGGTTTGGGCAAACAGCAACGACAATGGCACGTTTTGGACGGCCGACATCGCTGCCTCATACGGTATTGAGATGTACCCCATTCAAGGTGGCTCCCTCTACTTGGCAGCCGACACTGCCTACGTGCGCAGGCTTTGGAATGAAATCGTGGCCAACACCGGCATCGCCAGCAACCAGGCCAATCCAAACCTGTGGCACGACATCATGTGGGAATATTTGGCGTTCATCGATCCAGCCAAGGCCGTTCAGATGTACGATTCCTATCCGAACCGGGAACTTAAGTTCGGCATTTCCGACGCGCAAACCTACCATTGGCTACATGCCATGAACGCCCTGGGTCGCGTAGATGCCGGCATTACGGCCAATTACCCCATTGCGGCGGCTTTCCGCCAAAACGGGCAGCTTCATTACGTGGCGCAGAACTACACAAGCTCGCCCTTGACGGTAACGTTTTCGACCGGTTACCAATTGGTGGTGCCCGCCGGAAAACTCGTGACCAGCATGGACGGGAGCATTGCGGGAACACTTGCATCCTCCTTCAAACAAGCCTATGTCGGCGGCAGTGTCCAGCTGACGGTCACCACTTCCGGTGCATCGCCGACCAAGGTGGAATTCATGGACGGCCCGAAATCGCTGGGTTCGCTTTCAGCCACTCCGTATTTGTGGACGGCAAGCGCATTGCAATTGGGTATGCACGACTTCTTTGCCAAAGTTTACGATGGTGATAAATACACGGTCACCAACACGGCGTTGGTGCAGGTTGGTAATCAGTTGCCCTACGGTGGTACGGCTGCGGCGATACCCGGTACGATTGAAGCGGGCAACTACGATGTTTTTGAAGGTGGAAAAGGTCAGAGCATCGCTTATCTGGATGTAACTTCCGCCAATGTAGGTAATTTCCGTACCGACGAATCAGTTGACGCTTCCACCGATGCGGCTGAAGGCAATTTTGTAGGTACGCTGGCTGCCGGGGAATGGCTGGAATATACCGTCAATGTGGCGCAGTCTGGGCTTTACTCACTGGCTTTCCGCTATGCCTCAGGCAATGCCAATGGTGGTGGTCCGTTCCATCTGGAGTTGGATGGCCAAGCCGTTTCATCTGACATCGCCGTTCCATCCACCTCTTCGAGCGTTTGGACCATCTGGGCGACCAAATCAGTGCTTGACATTCCGCTTACGGCAGGTCAGCATGTGCTTCGTGTGGCTTTCAGTTCGGGTGAGTTTAATCTTGGTAAGCTGACGTTTACCCGCACAGGTGTTTTGACCAGCAGCTATCCGATGGCAAACGCTGGTACGGACATCAAGGTTGTTTTGCCTACTTCCAATGCAACGCTAAATGGTTCAGGTAGTTCCGAGTCGTACGGCAAGTCGTTGACCTACCGTTGGTCGCAAGTTTTCGGACCAACCGTCGTAGCGATTACGGACACCACGGCTGTTTCGCCCACGATTTCAGCCCTGGCGGAAGGCATGTACCGCTTTCTGTTGACGGTCAAGAATCCCGATGGCAAAGTTTCCACGGACGAAGTCCAGGTCATGGTCACGAGCACGTCCAATGTGACGCCGACGGTGTCGCTGACGGCGCCTGCCAACAACGCCACATTCACGGAAGGTAAACCGGTGACGCTTTCGGCCACGGCAAGCGACTTTGACGGAAATGTGACCAAGGTGGAATTTTATCAAGGTACGTTGTTAATTGGAAATGCCACCTCGGCACCCTATACGGCAACGTGGAATCCTTCGGCAGGCAGCTATGTGCTCTTTGCCAAGGCAATCGACAATGGAGGAGCGGTGAGCACTTCCCAGGCAGTAAATGTGACCATTAGCCCCGTGATGTCCTGCACCACGACTTCGACCGTGGCCACCCAAGGCGCGTTCTCCGTCGGCTACAAGTGCACCTACGAAACGGTGGGCAATGACGTGAACGTGACCTTTGAACTGTTGGACGACAAAGCCGGTGTGATTGCCTATTTGTGGAAGGAAACGCCTTTTGCTGAAACGGCGATGACCAACGTGAGCGGCAAGATCTTCTCCACGACCATCAGCGGACAGGCGTACGGAACGACGCTGAGCTATGCCTGCAAGTTTGCCTACACGGGCGGCATGTCGGTGACCAAGTACATGACTTATGTAGTCGGCTCCAATTGCGGAGGCACCACCAACGACACGCAGCCTCCGACGGGCTTCACTGCCTCGCTGGGCACTGTCACGGCCAATTCGGTCGAGCTGTTGCTGAATGCCAACGACAACTCGGGAACGGTGGTCTATAATGTAACATATGGTACAAATTCGACCAGCATCTCCACGGCAGCCGGGGTTCATAAATCCATGCTCATCACGGCCTTGACGGCTGGAACACCCTACATGTTCAGCATCACGGCCAGCGATTTGGCTGGGAATCAGGCGGCGAACAACCCGCAGGTACTTTTCACCACGACTTCAGCCAATACCAATACGGAATGTTCGGGAACGGCTTCGGAAGCGTCGCAGGGTAGTTTCTCGGTGGGGTACAAGTACGGGTTCGTGACGAGTGGGACGGATGTGTCCATCAGCTTTGAGATATTAGATGACAAGTCGGGTCTGGTCGCTTACCTTTGGAACTACACTTCCGGCTTTGCTGAAACTTCCATGACCAATGCCGGGGGGAAGAAGTTCACCAAGACGCTGACGGGTCAGACCGTGGGTTCAGTCATCAAGATTGCCTGCAAGTTCGCATATGCGGGCGGCATGGTGGTGACCAAGCAATTCTCATACACGGTGGGCAATGCTTGCCCGACTGCGCTGGAAGACGTGGTCACGGACGAACCGTTCTTTTATCCGAATCCGGTGCAGCATATCCTGTATTTGAGATTGAGCGGCGACAACAATCGAGTGATCATGACCAACCTGTTGGGTCAAGTCGTGTTTGATGCCAAGGGGACTTATTCCTTGGACATGACGCCCTATGCTGCAGGCATTTATTCCGTTCTAGTGGAAAATGAACGTGGAACGATACGGGGGAAGGTGATGAAGAAATAAGTTTTGTATATTTGCCAAGTATGAAAAACACTTGGCTTTTACTGGCATTCTGTTCCCTTTTTTCCCTACAGGCACAAACCATATCCTTGCCTGCCCAATTGCCACAAGCCCATCCCAGGGTATTGACCAATCCGGCAGGCAAGGCTGCAACCCTCCGTCTCATCGCTGCTGAACCCTGGGCCAAAGGTGTTCTGGCATCGCTGCAGCAGCGAACGGATGTCTATGCAGACAAGGTGGCAACCGACCCGACCTGGCTGCTTTCCCGCTTGCAGATGTACTGGAATTCGCATGCCACCGATGTTTTCATTCGGGGGGAAGTCTTTGATCATGCCGGTGGGGAAAAGGCACCCGCACCGACTGTTCGTTTTACGGGAACTCGGGGTACGGTCACGAGTTATGCGCGCCCGAAGTTGGAGGATGTCTTGCCCTACATGGACGATGAGAAAGGGCTTTATTTTATCAATACGACCAAGGAAGGTCGCCCCATGGAGTGGGTCGAACCCGCCAAAACCGGTCGCAACATTGAGTCCATCAATGTGGAAATCATGGACATCGCCATGAACGCTGCTTTTTTATACTGGCTTACGGACGATGTGAAATACGCGCGGATGGCCGGAGATGTGTTCGACACCTATATGACGGGTATTTATTACCGGAACGTGCCCATCGATTTGAACCACGGGCATCAGCAGACGCTGGTCGGAATGACTTCGTTCGAGGTAATTCACGAAGATATTGTCAATCAGTTGGTTCCGCTATACGATTTCCTGTACGATTACCTTAAGGCCAACAAAGCGGAGAAGATGCCGATGTACGCTTCAGCCTTTAAAAAATTGGCCGACAACATCATTGACCGAGGGGTTCCGCACAACAATTGGGACATCATACAAGCCAATTTTGTGATGAACATCGCCTTGATTTTGGAAGACAGCTATCCCGATGGTAAGGGTCGTGCCTATTATATGGATTACATACTGAATCGGTCGAGCATTCGCCAGTGGTCCATGAGCAAGTTGGCTGCCTACGGATTCGATTCTAAAACAGGTATTTGGGCTGAATGCCCGGGTTACAGCCAAAATGTAGTCAATGATTTTGTGGATTTTATCCGATGGTCGGACAGCAATCTGAATGCGGACCTTTTGCCTCAGCTGCCCGTCATTGAAAAAGCAGTGGACGCATTGCCGCAATACTTGTTTCCCAGCCGTCAATGCGTCGGTTTCGGCGACACCCATCCGGGGCCTATACTGACGGAAGTCCTAGTCAAGATGATTCAAAATGCCAAGCAGTGGGGTCGCAAGTCGCAGGAATGTCACTTTACTGCCATGCTCCAATGTTTCCAACCTAAATTGGCTGAACCCGTTAGCCCGAGAGCTTCCATCAATGCCTTCTTTGCGGAAAAACCATTGACGCTTGATTCTTCGGTGACGGCCGGTACCATTGACGACTATGTGACGCCAATCTTTTGGGCGCCCAATGTGAGCTGGCTCGTTCAACGCAACGGCATGAATCCGCGTCACAGCCTTATGATTTCGCAAAACGCCTCCTTGGGCAACCACATGCATGCCAACGGCATATCGATGGAACTCTACGGAAAAGGCTTCACGCTTGGACCGGACGCCGGCATCGGTACCGGTTATTTTTCACTGGATTATGCCGAGTATTATTCGCAGTTCCTTTCGCACAATACGGTTTGCGTGGACGGCATCTCCAGCTACCCGGCCATGAAAAGCAACCATGGTTTTGAGCTCAAATCTAGCTTTCCGCTGTCTGAAAGTCATGGATACTCGTCCGTAACCTACAGCGAGGTTGCTTTTCGCGAGCCTGAAACGCGCGCCGACCAAACTCGGACCATGGGTATCGTGACTACTGGCCCGACCACCGGTTATTACATCGATGTTTTCCGCAGCCGTAAGGAATTGGGCGGGGACAAGATGCACGACTATTTCTACCACAATCTGGGGCAACTCATGACCCTAACCGCATCCGACGGAAGCCCTTTGGAGTTGAAGCCAACAGAGGAACTCGCCTTTGCCGGTGCCAATCTTTCAGCATATTCCTATTTGTTTGATAAAAAATCAGCCACGACCAATAAGGATGTCCGTGCCACTTTCACGATGGACATGCCAGGCGGTGATGACATTGCCATGACCTTGTGGATGAAAGGCTCCCCCGACCGAACTGTATTCACAGCCTTGTCGCCCATGTGCGAGGGATTGAGCCGCGAACCCGGCATGCCCTATTCCATCAAGGATCAACCGATGCTCACCTTTGTGGCCAGGCAGCAGGGCGAGGCATGGACAAAACCGTTTGTTGCGGTGTTTGAACCTTCATCGGTAAAGGAACCCTCCAACATTGAATTTGTTTCGTTTTTCGATGCCAAGACGCTGAGCAAGGATTTCGCAGGCATTTGTGTTAAAAACAAATCGGGCAGGACAGACTACGTATTTTCAAACGGTAGTGAAGGTTTGAATGCAACGTTCGAAGATATGAATTCGGATGGAACCTATTCGGTTGTTGGAAAAGAAGCAGCCCCTGTCTTGTTGTTTTTGGGGAACGGCAAACACTTGCAGGCTGGAAATGTATCGATTTCAGCCGATGAAATGGGTAGTTTCTACCTTGAAAAACGAGGGAATGCTTGGTTCTATACTTCGACAAAGCCAAGCGTCGTGAGAATGGGAAGAGCAACCTTTAAACTTTCGGTTTCAGATAAACTAAAACCTATTGAACAATGAAAAACACCATCAAAGTCGGCCTCTTCGGAATTGGCCTCGACACGTATTGGGGCCAATTTGACGGCCTCCTGGATCGCCTCCTGGCTTATCAGGCGCACATCAAGTCCGAAATGGAAAAACTCGGGGCTGAAGTCATTGATGCCGGTATGGTGGACAACCCAACCAAAGCTGCCGAAGCCGCTGACCTATTGCGCAAAGCCGACGTGGAAATCACCTTTCTGTTCATATCCACCTATGCGCTGTCTTCCACCGTGCTGCCTATTGCCCAACGCATTAAGACGCCCATTATTCAGCTGAATATACAACCCGTAGCTGCCGTCAATTACGCCAAACTCAATGCCATGGGCGACCGCGGCAAGATGACCGGTGAATGGTTGGCACATTGCCAAGCCTGTTCCGTACCCGAAATATCCAGCGTGTTCAACCGTGCGAACATTCAGTATGACATCGTCTCCGGCTACATGCAGGAACCGTATGTGTGGGCCGAAATCAAGTCTTGGATCGATGCGGCCAACGTTGTTCGTGGCATGCGCGACAACCGCATGGGTGTACTCGGCCATTATTACTGTGGCATGCTCGACGTCTATTCCGACCTCAAGCAACACTCCGCCACGTTCGGCACACATGTGGAAATCGTTGAAATGTGTGAACTTAAGGCGCATAGAGATTCTGTCACAGATGCGGAGTTAAGGGCAAAAGTTGAAGAATTCGCTTCCACATTCGAAGTTGTGAACGAATGTGATGCGGCCGAAATCGACCGTGCCGCGCGAACCTCCATCGCTCTCGACAAACTCGTCGAAGCCCATCAATTGGGCTCGATGGCCTATTATTACGAAGGTTACGCAGGAAACGACTATGAAAACATTGCCACTTCAGTTATCGCAGGCAATACGCTGCTTACCGGGAAGAACATTCCCATTGCCGGCGAATGTGAAGTTAAAAATGTACAGGCCATGAAAATGATGTCCTTATTAGGTGCTGGCGGAAGTTTTTCTGAATTCTACGCCATGGATTTCAACGACGACATCGTGATGCTCGGTCACGATGGACCTGCTCATTTTGCGCTTTCAGAAGATAAAGTCAAACTGGTGCCCCTGCCCATCTACCACGGGAAGCCCGGCAAAGGCCTGTCCATTCAGATGAAGGTTAAAAATGGTCCCGTCACGCTGCTTTCCGTCCTCGAAACCAAAGACGGCATTGCCCTTTTAGTGGCCGAAGGCGAATCCGTCGAAGGTCCAACATTCCAGATAGGCAACACCAACAGCCGCTACCGGTTCCCGATTTCAGCCCGCGACTTCATTAATAAGTGGTCCAAGGCAGGCCCTTCGCACCATTGTGCCATCGGCATCGGTCATCAGGCAAACGCGCTCGAAAAAGTAGCCATGCTTATCGGTATTCCCATCTTGAAAATTTGTTGAAACATCCATGGATTTTAATTACTTTGCATCGAAATAATACCAACAAGAAATGAACACTAAAATTTGGGCAGCTGTATTGGTCATCAGCCTACTCGTTTCCGTTTCCGCTTCCGCACAAATCGAACCCGTCGCACCCGGAAAATTCGATCCATCCTGGGAATCGTTGGCCCAATACAAAGTACCCGAATGGTTTCGGGATGCCAAATTTGGAATCTGGGCGCATTGGGGCCCTCAATGCCAACCGGAGCAAGGGGATTGGTTCGCCCGTTTCATGTATGTGGAAGGAACACCCGAATACAAATGGTTTGTAAGCCATTATGGACCACAATCCAAGTTCGGTTTCAAAGACATCTGCCACGACTGGAAAGCGCAGAAATGGGATCCAGAGCGGCTGGTGGCACTTTATAAAAGGGCGGGAGCCAAGTACTTTTTTGCCATGGGCAATCACCACGACAACATGGATTTGTGGGACAGCAAGTACCAACCGTGGAATTCGGTGAATGTGGGTCCTAAAAAAGATATTATTGCCGGTTGGGCAAAGGCAGCCCGCAACAACGGACTTTATTTTGGCGTCAGCATCCATGCCGCACATGCTTGGTTGTGGTATGAAACCGCCCAACGTGCAGACAAAACGGGTCCCTATGCCGGCATACCCTATGACGGCAAATTGACCAAAGCCGATGGAAAAGGGACTTGGTGGGAAGGTTTGGACCCGCAAGATCTGTATGCACAGAACCATTCTCCGAACCGTTACAGCGAAGACATCAATTCCATTCACCGTCAATGGGGATGGAGTGAAACCGAGGGCATCACCATGCCCGACGAAGCGTATAATTTCAAGTTCTACAACCGCACGATGGACCTGATCAACAAATACAAGCCCGACCTTTTGTATTTCGACGATACGGCATTGCCCTTGTATCCAGAAAGCGATGCCGGATTGAGCATCGCCGCCCATTATTACAACACGAGCGCCAGAGACCACAACGGCGTTGTCAACAACGTCATTTTCGGCAAGATACTCACACCGGAACAGAAAAAGGCACTGGTATGGGACGTCGAAATGGGTGCGCCCGATAAAATCCAAGAACTGCCTTGGCAAACCTGCACCTGCATCGGCAACTGGCATTACAAACGCTCCATCTACGACAACAAGGCGTACAAATCGGCCAAAACCGTGGTCCGCATGTTGGTGGACGTGGTGAGCAAGAACGGCAATTTGTTGCTGAACATCCCCGTTCGCGGCGACGGCACCATCGATGAGCAGGAAGAAGCCATCGTCAACGACATTGCCAAATGGATGGATGTGAACAAGCAAGGCATTTACGGAACCCGACCCTGGAAGATTTTCGGCGAAGGGCCCGTGGCTGAGCAATCCAATCCCATCAATGCCCAAGGTTTCAACGAAGGCATGTACAAACAGTTCAGCGCCAAGGAAATACGATTCACCACCAAAGGAAAGGCCATTTATGCCTTCGTGCTTGGTTGGCCCGCGGAAAAAACCGTAACCTTGAAATCGTTTGCGAAAGACAGCCCGATTTTTGACGGAACCATCAGCTCGGTCGAGATTCTTGGGGTTGGAAAGGCCATTTATTCCAGAACGGCTGAAGGCATGGTTGTACAGGTTCCGGTCACCAAGCCGAATCCGATTTCGTTCACCATCAAAATCACGACTTTGTAAGTTTGTCCAAAGCGGGCAGGAGGAATTCCTTGACCAAGCGGAATCGCGGTTCCATCTGCAGCGCCCGTTCGTAATAGGGCCTGGCCTTTTCCGGATGGCCAGAGCGCTTGCAGGCATCGGCGGTCGTGACCAAAAGTTGCAGGTAAAACCAATTCTCCCCTGTTTGATTTCGTTTTTCGATGAGTGCCAGCACTTTCCGATACATCAGAATGCCTTGTTCCACGTCTCCTCCAAAAATGGACGGTGCGTGCACATAGGCGTTTCCGCGGTCGAACAAGGCTTGTACATTGTCCGGATCGGCCGCCAACGATTTTTCCATCCATCGGAGGCTCTCCTTACCCAACACCATCACTTTGAGCCTATTAAAGTTGATTTTGAATGCCGTGAACGAACCTTTATAGGCCATGGCCGTGGCATTGCCCGGATGCTCCCGAAGCACGGATTCGATCAAGGTGTTGGCTTTTTGGAGAATGGGAGCGGCCAACTCGTTCTTTTTCATACCGATGTAATAGCCCGCCATACCATAATAATACTCCGTCAGCTCCAACTTCCAAGACACAGTTCTCGCCTCGGAAGAATGCTCCATGTCGTTGACAACCTGGATCCATTGAGCACGGTTTCCGCTCACGTAGGCTTCGTAAATGAGGTGCCTTCTGTTGCTGGCCCCAAAACTGACGCTCGCTGCCAAAATGAATGCGAGAAGGCTCAAACATCGAAGTTTGATTGAATTTTGCTGCATGATTGACTGTTTTTCGGTGGGGCGAAGATACTCCAAATTCGTTATCTTTACATACCCAAAAACCAACAAGAAAATCGCTATGAAAAAACTCCTATTCCTGCTCGTGCTGCTGCTTCCTTTTGCATTGCTGAAGGCGCAATCCGGCACCCCTGGAACCTTCGTGGCCGGTAAGAACGCCTTTCTGCTGAACGGCAAACCCTACACCGTCCGCGCCGCCGAACTTCACTACGCCCGCATTCCTCGCCCCTACTGGGACCACCGCATCAAATTGGCCAAGGCCATGGGCATGAACACCGTCTGCATCTACCTGTTCTGGAACTACCACGAACAACAGCAGGGCGTCTACGACTTCAAAGGTCAAAAAGACGTGGCTGAATTCGTCCGTCTCATCCAAAAGAACGGTATGAACTGCATCGTACGCCCCGGCCCTTATGTTTGTGCCGAATGGGACATGGGCGGACTGCCCTGGTGGTTGCTCAAGAAAAAAGATTTGAAAGTACGCACGCTGAGCGACAGCCTGTTTATGAACCGCGCCAAACTGTTCACGAACGAAGTCGGCAAGCAACTGGCTCCCCTGCAGATTCAAAACGGCGGCCCCATCATCATGGTGCAGGTCGAAAACGAATACGGCGTCTGGGGCAACGATCAAAAATACATGGAAACCATTCGTGACAACATCCGTGCTGCCGGTTTCGACAAAGTGCAGTTGTTCCGTTGCGACTGGTCTTCCAACTTCTACAAATACCAACTGCCTGGCGTGGCCAGCACGCTGAATTTCGGTGCCGGTTCCAACATTGACGGCGAGTTCAAGCGCTTCAAGGAAATGAATCCCGACGCACCGCTCATGTGCAGCGAATACTGGACGGGTTGGTTCGACCAATGGGGCCGTCCGCACGAAACGCGCTCGGTGGAATCGTTCATCGGCAGCCTCAAGGACATGATGGACAGGAAATTATCGTTCAGCCTTTACATGGCACATGGCGGAACGTCTTTTGGCCAATGGGCGGGTGCCAATGCTCCGGCGTATGCGCCAACGACATCGTCTTACGATTACAACGCGCCCATCGATGAGGCCGGAAATACGACTGAGAAGTTCTTTGCCGTCCGCAATCTGTTGAAAAACTACCTGCAGGAAGGCGAAACGCTGGGTGAGATTCCATCCAATCCGGAAAAGACGATCACGATTTCAGCCATTAAAATGGCACAAGCCGCAAGCTTGTTCAACAATTTGCCCAAAGCCAACAGTTGCCAGGAAATCCTGCCGATGGAGTTCTTCAATCAAGGTTGGGGAAGCATTCTGTACCGTCGGAACATTCCGGCTTCGAAGGTGCGTCGCACGCTGATCCTGACCGATGTTCACGACTGGGCAACCGTCTTTATCGATGGCAAACCGGTGGGTAAGCTGGACCGTCGCCGTGGAGACAAGCAAATCACGCTGCCCGCCCTAAGCAAGGAATCGCGCCTGGACATTTTGGTGGAAGGCATGGGCCGCGTCAATTACGGCCAGGCCATTTTGGACCGCAAGGGCATCACCGGCAAGGTCGTTCTCACGGAAGGCACTGCTGAAACCGAACTCAAGGGCTGGCAAGTATTCAACTTCCCGGTGGACTACAACTTTCAGGCCAAAGCGAAATTCGGAACGGCAGCCGTCACGGGTCCTGCCTGGTACAAAGGCACATTTAAGCTCACCCAGACCGGCAACACCTATTTCGACATGAGCAAATGGGGAAAAGGCATGGTTTGGATCAATGGTTTCAACCTGGGGCGTTTCTGGAGAATCGGGCCTACGCAAACCCTGTTCGTTCCTGGCTGCATGCTTAAGAAAGGAGTGAACGAAATCATCGTGTTTGACCTGGACAATCCTACCGAGTTGAGCATTTCCGGCATCGACCACGCCATTTTGGACGTGACCGCCAAGGATGAAACCCAACTTCACCGCAAGCCGGGCCAAACGCTCGAACTCTCAGCATGGACGCCTATAATGCAAGATTCCCTGCCCGCAGGGCCCGGTTGGAAAGCCGTTTCCTTCGGCAAAACCGTGAGTGGCCGCTATTTCTGCCTCGAAGTGTTGAGCGCGCAGAATGCCAACGACCCCGTCACTTCCATAGCTGAAATGGAACTCACCGGCGAAGATGGTAAGCCTATATCCACGTTGAATTGGAAGGTGCTGTACGCAGACAGCGAGGAAATGAACAAAGCCAACAATGGTGCGGACAAACTGTATGACTTGCAGGAATCCATCATTTGGCAGACGGAAGTCAGTGGCGAAAAACCCAAACATCCGCATCAGGTGGTCATCGATTTGGGTGAAGTCGCCAAAGTCACCGGTATTCGGTTGTTGCCGCGTTCGGACAAGAGCACGGTAGGCAATGTCAAGGAATTCAGGGTGTATTTGGAGAATACGACGCCGAAGTTCTGAATATAGTGTTCAGTCATTCAAAAAAAAAGGTTCCGGGAAAATTCCTGGAACCTTTTTTAATAACGTACTAGTTTATTTGGCCGCTGCTTCCGAATTCAGTTTCAACGTATACGTGAACTGCGTGTTGTCCGACCATACCAGATACTTCTCAAGCGGTCTGGGGCCACAACTGTTGGAACCCACGCCGAGTGTCTTGGTGGATACGCACAATACGGTGGCGGTGCTGGCGGGCAAATCGATCTTATATTCCACCGGGAACATTTGTTCGTCCGTATGGGGCAAGGCTGCTACCTGCATCAGTTTTTCATCGGAAGTTACCGTTAGAGCAGGCATGCCTTTTCCGGCAAGCGTGCACCAACGCACTTCTTCGTGGTTGCCCCGATCCATCGGTTTTTCATACTCGTACTGCTCATTCACTCCCAATTCATAGAGTCCTACATCGGAAGCGCTTTTGCGGTCTGCATAGTTTTCATACGGTCCGCGTCCGAAGTACGACATGCGGTCCAACCGCTTGTCCAACAGCATCCGAACGCCAATTCTGGCCAGATTGATGCGGAAACCCTGAAATTGAACATTGTTGCTTACTTGAATGCTACCGTCGCCTTGTATCAGATAGGTGGCGGTATGGACCACTCCGAATCCTTCTTTGCCATCTGCTTTTACCGTGGAAACCACCTGAATGCTCTGGTTGTCCAATTTCTTGATCTTGAAATCGACCAACGAATACTGCAACTGGTTTACCCCATAACGCTCCCAAGCACTGTATGCCCAGTTGTCATCGTTCTTGTGTGCGGCACGCCACAAATGGAGTTTGGGCGATCCGTCCGCAGTCAACAAGTTGACACCATTTTGTTCCAAGAGGTTCATGAACCCTGTTTTCTTGTCAAATCCAACGGCAAAACCTTCACCAGAAATGACAGCAGACAGGTCGTTTTGAGTGAGTTTGACTGTTTTCGCAACAATGGGGTTCGATGCAGGGAACGAATTGAATGGCAATTTGAACTGCATGGATGCCACTTCATAACCTTTGTCGGCCCAACGTGTCTTTTCCTTTTGGACGTAGGAGACTCGAAGGAAGTATTCAGCCCCTGCCTTTGGTTTTTCAATCTTGTATGGGAGGCGTACACGACCTTCGCGTAGAGGATCTATCCTGGGGATAATGAACGTTCCCTTGTCAATTTCAACCCCGTTTTCAGTCAGACTCCAAGAAGCATCGAAGCCGTCCAGCGAAATGAATTGGTACTTATTGCGGATGCGTAGGCCGCCGAAAGCCGGGTCAGTCAATTCCGTTGAAATCCACTGGTACGCCTTCTTCATTTCGGGATAATGCGGTTTCACGGTCTGTCTGTCCCAAGCTACAACTCCTTTGTGGATGAAGTAGTGGTCGTTGGGGAACTCGCCGAAACCGCCACCATAGGCCAAAATCGGGTGCTTTGGATCGCGGCGGTTCCACAAAGCTTGGTCTTGGTATTCCCAAATGGCACCGCCGACGATTTCGGGATACTTGTCGAACACGTCCGAATATTCATCCAAGGAACCCATGGAGTTGAACATCGCATGTGCATATTCACAGATGTAGAAGGGTTTGGTCAAGTCCTTGTTTTGTGCGATGGCGGCAAATTCTTCCGGTGTTCCGTACATTTTTCCTTCAAAATCAGTAATGTTGCCTTTCCCCATTCCAAAAGGTTCGTAGTGTACGAATCGGCTCTGATCGATGGCTTTGATGGCAACCATGGCGGAGTCAAAATTGGAGCCCTTGCCGCATTCGTTGCCCATTGACCAGATGATGACCGACGCATGGTTCTTGAAATTTTCCACATTGGCCACATTGCGGCTAACAATGGCAGCCTTCATGGTCGGTTCCCTGTCCAATACGCCGTAGTAGCCGTGACATTCCACGTTGGCTTCGGCAACCAGCCAGATGCCCCATTCGTCGCACAATTCGTACCAACGGGGATCGTCGGAATAATGACAAGTGCGCACGTGGTTGCAGTTTCCTTGCTTGATCACCGTCAAATCGCGGATCATTTGCTCCTCGGTGACGGCATGGCCCACATCGGACCAATGTTCATGCCGATTGACTCCCTTCAATTTGATGGGTACGCCGTTCACCATGAAGATTCTGCCCTTGATCTCAATTTTGCGGAACCCGACTCTGGAGGAGAGTATCTCACCTTCCGAATTCGTCAATACCAACGTATGCAAATAAGGTGTCTCAGCCGTCCATTTTTGAGGATTGGTCACCTTGAAAGTTACGTCAAGCACTTCTTCCTGACTTGGGTTGAGCGCTTTACCGGTGGTGCTCGACTTGGCTAGTTCCTTTCCGTCTTTATCGTAAAGTGTGGCAGTAATTAGTTGGGCCTTGGCAGGCTTGTCGCCATAATTCTTCACTTTGGTTTGCACATCGATGCTGGCGTCCTTATAGTCCTTATCCAAATCTTGCTTGATGAAGAAGTCGCGGATGTGCACCTGCGGAGCGCTCCAGAGCGTTACGTTGCGGAAGATGCCGTGCAACCGCCACATGTCTTGGTCTTCGAGCCAAGTGCCGGAACTATACTGATATACTTCCACCGCTAGGAGATTTTTACCAGCCTTGAGGTACTTGGTCAAGTCGAAATCGGCGGCGTTTCGGCTGTTGACGCTGTAACCTACTTTTTCACCGTTCACCCAGAGGAAGAATGCGCAATCCACACCGTCGAAACTGATGAAATTGCGACGGCCAACCCACTCGGCCGGTACTTCGAATTCCCGGCGGTAACTACCAACCGGATTGCGTTCCGTATACGAGGTGTATCGCTGATTCGGCTCACTCATGATGTGGGGGAAATCCTTTTTGATGGTATATCCGGCATTTCGGTAAAACGGCGTGCCGTACCCTTGAACTTCCCAATTGGCTGGAACCGGGATTTCCTTCCACGAAGATGCGTCGAAATCGGTTTTGTAGAAATCTACAGGCCGTTTTTCGGGGGTTGGCACCCAATTGAATTTCCACATACCGTTCAGACTTTTGCACAACGAAGATGCATGCCGATTGGCGACCAGCGCTTCCTGCAAGTTGGCATAAGGCATCAGCGTTGCATGGTAGGGCTCTTTGTTGATGCCCAGGCAGTTCGGGTCTTCGAGTTCAGTCGGTACGGTTGCATTTTGAGCGAATGCTTCATTCGCAATAAGTGCCACCAACAGTAACAAGATACTTTTTGATTTCATGATTAAATTAAGGTTTTACAGTGATCAGTAAGGCTACACCTCCACTTGGCTTCAAGTCAAACGTGCAAATGGACTTGCAAGTTACCAATTTTTCGGAAATGCCAACCTTGGTGTTCGACAAAACCTTATCGTCATCCTGATAGATTTTTAATACGTATTTTTTTCCCTTTTCTAAAAAGTTCAACGGAATGGTGACTGTTCTGGCTTGATTGTTGGTGATGGAACCGACGAACCATTCGGCTCCGCTTCGGCGGGCAACCGTGACGAACTCGCCGATCTCTCCGTTCAGAATCTTTGTGTCGTCCCATACCGTTTTGACCCTGTCGAAGAATTCAATCTCCGGTTCCCCATGATACTGACTTGGTTGGTCGTACCAGTACAGGAATTGGATGGGGCTGTAATACACGACTGAAAGCGCCAGCTGATGGGCATGTGTGTTTTTAACCCTCGAATTGTAATAGCAAATGGTATAGTCCGCCGGTCCAGCCAGAAAACGTGTAAATGGCAGAATGGTATTATGGTCGGCATCGGGCATCTCTTCGTTGCCCCGGACGCCTTCCTGCGTCATCAGGTTGGGATAGGTACGGCTGAACCCCGTGGGGCGATACTCGTCGTGGATGTCCACCATCAAGCCGGCTTCGGCACATTTGCGTACGGCCTCGTGCATCCAGGTGGACCAGCGTTGGTTGCCCACTTGCACGAATCCGAACTTGATGCCTTTGACGCCCCATTTCTTATAGAGGGGCAGAATGCTGTCCAATTGTTGGATCAACGCCCGTTGGTTCACATAAAGCCACAATCCGATGCCCTTGGAAGAAGCATACTCCACCAATTCGGGAATGTTCAAGTCGCGGGTATCACTCGATTTCAAGGCCGATGAGGCCATTTTCATTTCAGGCCCGTACCAACCTGCATCCAAGTGGATGTATTGAAGGTTGCGTTCAGCCGCGAAATCAATGCTTTTTTTGGCGTCGGCTTGCGTAAGTTTTTCCACCCGAAACACTTTCCCAGGTTTAATCCACGAAACATCTTCGATCTTGTTCTCCGGGTTCAGATTCAATAGTAGTTCCTTATGTTCGATCAAATCCGTTGACTTCTCACCGACCATGATCACCCTCCAAGGCGTTTGATACGAAGGAATGATGTCCACACTTCCGTACAGTTTCGCCAATAGGGCATTCGGCGTATTCGGGTCCAATATGAACTTCATCCGGGCATAATCCACCATCTGCGCTTCAGCCAAAACAACCTGCAAACCGTTTCTAAGTTTCAGCACCAATGGGCGTTCGCTTTCGCCAGGCCAGTTCTTAAGCGGAAGCAGGGAGTAGGGGCCTTGCGCCCACGACTCGAAATAGGCCATGGAGCCCTCCGGCATCACAAATTGCGTCTTTTCTCCCTCGATGTGCAAGAACAAGCCGTTGCTTTGTTCGGGAAAATTATAACGGAACGCCACTCCTTCATTAGAAGCTCGTACCACGACGTTGAAGGCATAGCTTTTGGATTTGTCCCAAGCTTCGTAGTTCGGACTTGGCAAATCACCCTTTCTAAAACACAGGATCATCTCCCGATACTGGTTCTGAATCGTAGCGTGTTCGCCATAAACCGGTTTCCAAGTTTCGTTGCAAGAATCCAGCTTGATGCCGGTAAAGGTCAAATTTTCACCCCAGTAGCTGCAAGTATCGTTGGGTATGCCCAAGGCAGATTCAAACGTATTATTTTGAATCTGAACACCCAGTTCCGAATCCAGAATCACCGATTTTCCTTTAAAATTCAGTGAGTAACACAGCTTTTTTATCGATGGTGAACGTTCTTTTTGGTAAAAAGTGAATTCATAGTCACCGTTTGGTGAGTATAACTTATGAACGGTACCGGGCACAATGTTTTGTGCTTGGACGACAGAACCAATGAATAAAAAGCTAATAAGAATTCTTAAGAATTTCACAGATTTCTATTTTTCAACATTCTTCAATCGCATCACCGTAAACGAATACGCCGGCAATTCACAGGTGAAGTCTGCACTTACGCCTATTTCGTCCACCACCGGCTTCAAATTCCTGCCATCCGGCTTGCCTGTCAAAACCGAGCGTTCCGCCTTGGGAGCAAAGTTTCCGAACGCATCCAGTTTCACTTGCGTCTTGACGCTCACCGGCAACAAATTGACCATCTTCACCATCAAATCCCCCGTCTTGCTGTCACGAACTACCGAGGACGCGATGCGTTTGCATGCTTTATCATCTCGGGTGGAAACAGTCAATGAATTGCTCAAGTATTGGTCACCAGCATTCTGCCCATAAAGCTTTTGCACCTGATACCCTGTCGTGGGTTTCACTTCAAAGTTGTTAAAGAAAATCATGTCCGGTGTCCACTGCGTATGTCCTTCCTTAGCCAACATTGGTGCGTAGGAGGCCATGCTCACCACGTCGCCGTTGCGTTCCAACGTGGTCATGTAAAGCGCCTCAGCCAAAGCCGTTTCCAGGTTGTTGGGCCGTCCCGGCAGGTGTGCGGCATATTCACCCAGATACACCTTGGACTTGGTTCGGTCATACTTGTCGTAAAAATCCTGATGGTTGATGAACCAGCCAGGAGACTCGTAATAATGCTCGTCCACCATGGGCACTTGCAGTTTGCTGGCCAACGCCCAACCTTCCTCATAATCGGTGCCTTCGTAAAAAGGACCGACCGTGCCGATTACCGTGATTTCCGGATGTTTCGCCTTAACTGCGTTGAAAATCATCGTGAAACGTTCCTCGAACACATCGGTGATGAGGTCCTCGTTGCCTATACCGACGTATTTCAGGTTGAAGGGCTTCGGGTGTCCGTTTTGGGCGCGGATTTTGCCCCATTTCGTCGTCTTGGCATCGCCGTTGGCCCATTCTATCAAATCCAGAACGTCTTGCACGTATTGGTCCATCTCACACATGGGAACACCGCCTTGTTGACCGGGCCCGCCCACATGGGAGTTCTGACAGGGCACTCCAGCAGCAATCACAGGCAAAGGTTGTGCACCAATGTCCTCGCAATACTGGAAAAATTCCTGATACCCCAGACCAGCCGTTTGGTGATAGTTCCATAGGTTCCGCTGCGGTTTGCGAGCTTCCAGCAAACCAATGGTGTTTTTCCAACGGTAAATATTCCCCAAACCATCTCCGTGCGAGACACAGCCGCCCGGGAAGCGGATAAAGCGAGGGTGAATGTCTGCTATGGTTTGTGCCAAATCCTTACGAAGTCCGTTTTTCCGGCCCATAAATGTATTTTGTGGAAACAGCGAAATCATGTCCAACCCCAAAACACCGGATACCAAAGGTTTGATCACCAGTTTGGCATCCGTCACGTCGGCATTGGAAGTCAAAACATAACTCATTTTTTCCCATTTCCGGCTGAAGCCACGCGTCAAAACTGTTGCGAGTACGGAACTGTCCTTTCCGACCAAACTGATTGTAACCCCCCCTCCGCTACTGGAAAGGAGCTTGACAAACATAGAAAAGTTGTATTTCTCGCCCTTCTTCAAAACAATGCCCTCCCAACCACTGTTCACCAAACCGGCGCCTGCTTGGGTAGTGTTCAGCACTGCGAAATGGGGATTGTTGGGATGGATGGGCGAAACGGTATCGATGGTGAACGTCGTTCCTGAACCCTCCAGGCTCCACGAATGCTTGCTCGTCCAGCTTCTGTCGTGACCGTCCTTGTCACTCAAGGTATATTCAAAATCCCTATTTTCAATCAGTTCCGCATACAAACCGCCGTCTGCCGCGTAATTGATGTCCTCGAAAAACACCCCGGTGAGCAGGTCGCTGATGGGTTTGGAAGCGCCGGTCTGAATGGTGAGGCTGGCCTCCAAGGGTTGCAAGTTGGCAAAACGGACGGCATCGTCGGCCGTGCGTTCATCATTCAATGTTTCCCAATAGCGTTTCGATTCAACAGTCTTTTGAAGCAGGGCAACTTGAGACCAAGCCACCCTGTGAATTTGTCCAATCGATGAGCCTTCAGGCAAAATCACCGACTGACGGTCGTTCAAACGAGCTGCGGCATCTATGGAATGGGTGGCGGAATACGTTTTGAAATCCTTTGTCTCGCAACCGTACATTTTATGGTCCACGCTATTTTCCCAAGTCAGCATAAATTGCTTGGAAGCCCCGTCAAATCGAATCTCCGGATTCACACAATTGCCCTTTGAAACCACCGGATACGACTGCCGTTTCCAATGCACCAAGTCGGCGGATGCGGCGTGTGCAATGGAAGGTTCCGTTTCGTTCAGGCTCCAAACTGCGTGCCATGTGCCTTTATCGTCTTGCGTCAGATACGGCGTCAACATTCGCTTTTGTGAACCCCAGGCACCAAAATCGGAGCTGACGAAGCCCATTTCAGGACCAATGGATTTCCAATCCTTTCCATCCATGCTCCAAGCAAAATGCAACCCATTATGGCCGGCATTCTTGGTGGTGGCATACGAAAATAAATAGACTGAATCGGGTTCGTTGGCAAAAAGCTGAAAGCAACTCCCCAGCAACAAGAGCAAAATGACATATTTCTTCATGTACAGTTATAGTTTGATCGTTTTTGATTTCCCCGAATAATCTACTTGCTTCACTATTTTTTTGGCTGAAGGCGTCATCATGACCACCTGAAACTTACGGTTCTTCAACATACCCTTGAAGCCACCTTTCAAGTCACCGATGGTCAATGTCTTGGCAGCCTCATTCCACGTAAACTCGATGGTGGAATACCGACCTTTCTCGTAATTGTAATTGTCTTTTTCGTCCTCGTACAGCGTAAAAGTCGCATCCGCACCCGGATATACCCTGATTCCTAGCGTGCTCCAATCCTTCTGCGCGGCAAACTGCACATCGGGCCCCCAAGGCAAAATGGAACCCACCTTGACATAAAGCGGCGTCACCTGGATGGGTGCCTCCCGCGTCACAACCTGTCCACCTTGCATCGTTTCTCCAGTCCAAAAGTCCACCCACGAACTTCCCTTTGGCAAATAAACTTGTCTTTTTCCGACATTGCTGAAATCTTGAGACACCTTTCCATCCTTTTTGGCGGTGTACATCGGATTGATGACCGGAGCCACCAAAAATGAATTTCCGAACATGAATTCGTCCGTGATGTTCTGAACTGCTTTGTCTGCTGGGAAAACCAGCGGCAACGCATTCAGAATGGAACCCGAGGCGCTGGTCACCGACCAAGCTGTGGAATACAAATACGGCAACAAACTGTACCTCAGCCGAATGTTCTTTTCAATGGCATCATATGCCCAATCACCCTTTTTGCCGAACTGATAAATTTCCCGCGGAATGTCCGTGCCGTGCGAACGCATCATCGGCGTGAAGGTGGCAAATTGGAGCCAGCGTACGTACAGTTCCTGAAATTCCGGGTTCTTGGCACCACCGTCGCGAACGTAGCGTCCAGCAAAAAATCCACCGATGTCGGCATTCCAATACGGGATGCCCGACAACGAAAAGTTCAGCGCCGCCGGAATTTGGTTTTTCAAATTCCCCCAACTCGAACCCACGTCGCCCGACCAGGAATTCGCCCCGAACCGTTGTTGTCCGGCAAAGGCTGAACGCGTCAAAATGCAGACCCGTTTCTCGGAAGTCGTGGCGCGTTGGTGCTCATATACACCTTGCACATGTTCCAGTGGGAAAGCGTTCACAACCGAACGGTACGATCCCAAATACGTGGGTTGGTCAAAATCCGATTCCTGGATGTTGATGTGGTCGGGTTCGGAAGAGTCGAGCCACCAAGCATCGGAGCCCAACGAAAACACACCTTTATTCAGGTAGTCCCAATAGATGTCCCGCGCTTTCGGGTTGTAAACATCGTATGGCGTGGTACCGCTGTTCGGCGGCCAGGTATCGAACTTGATGAGCATGTTCTTGCTCTTGAACTCTGCATATTGTTTGGTCTGCGGACCAAAGCCCGGCCAAGCCACAATCATGAGGTGCGCGTTCAGCAAATGCACGCTGTCCACCATAGCCTTCGGTTGCGGAAACGTCGATGCATTGAAAGCCATCGCATTCCAAAGACTGTCCTTGCCCCAATACTGCCAGTCTTGGATGATGCCGTCAAGCGGAATGTTCAGCGCACGGTATTTCTTGACCACGTCCATCAGCTCGAACTGCGTTTTGTAACGCTCCCTCGACTGCCAGTAGCCATAGGCCCACAACGGAAACATGGGCGCTTGCCCGGTCAGTTCGCGCATCTTGGCAACGACGCCGAGCGGGGTCTTGCCGTACATGAAATAGTAATCCGAACAATCGGCCAACGATTCGAACGACGTTTCCTGCACATTGTCCGTGAACGTGGTGGTGGCATAGTTGTCCCAAAAAACACCGTAGCCTTTTAATGACAAGAAATACGGGATGCAAATCTTCATGTTCTCATTCTTCATCACTATCCGCTGTCCGCGTTGCATCAATTTGCCGTTCTGCTGCTCGCCCAGCCCGTAAATGGCTTCGTCTTTGTCCAGCAGGAACGCCTGCCTGACCGTGAACGTATTTTTCTGAACATCAACCGTCGGCGTGAACTGCGTGCCGTAATCTTTTTCTGTAAGCAAGGCACTGCAAATAGAGTCGCTGAATGCCACCTTTCCGGTCACCAAATTCACCGTCACATTTAGGACTGAACTGGTCAGTGTCACCACATCTGCGAACTTCGAGATTCTTAACGGCACTTGTTCAGCCAATTTCACCACCGAAAGGCTGTTCTTTTCATATGCGACGTTTTCCGGAGATCTCACAACATGAACGATGGTCGGCGTAAGAAACTGGATTTCAACGTTCATGGACTGAATAGTAGCTCTCATTCCATTTGACGTTTGTTGGTAGGATTGGCCGTAGGAAAAGGTCGTCAAGGCCAATAATACGATCAAAAGCGTGTGTTGTTTCATTTCAGTACGTTTTTAAAGCGGTTCCAAAGATAGTGTTTTTGAAGATTTGTTCTTGTCAATTTTTGGTCAAGAAGCGAAGTTAATTCGCACGTTCGTGCATTATTTTCTACCTTTGCAACCAATAAAACCGCCCACCATGAACTTCTTAAAAATTGCACGGAGATTGACCTTGGTTTCAGCCATGCTCCCTATTGGCTTGCTTGCTCAGACCCATTTCAACCCCATCATCCCCGACATGATCGCCGACCCCAGCATCGTGAAGTTCGGTGACACCTATTATTGCTACGCCACCACCGACGGCTACGGTCGCGGATTGGCCACTTCAGGCCCGCCCGTCGTTTGGAAGTCCAAGGATTTCGTGAACTGGAGCTTCAACGGCAGCTTGTTCCCCTCTATGAAACATCAGCTGTACTGGGCGCCCAGCAAGGTGGTCAAGGCCAACGGCAAGTATTACCTGTATCCCACGCTCAATACCAACATTTACGCTGCCGTCGCCAAATCACCGGAGGGCCCGTTCCGCCTTGCCAACGGTGCGGATTCGCTCAATGGCCCCGGCTCCCCCAAGCCCATGGTCTACATGAAGGGCCCTCGAAACAGCAAAGGCATCGATGCTGAAATCTTTACGGACGACAACGGGCAATCGTACCTGTTCTGGGCCCAACGCGGAGCCGCCAAGCTGCACAAGGACATGGTGACCCTCGATACCGTGGTGAGCATCATGGACACCAAACGCCGCGGCTACTCCGAGGGCCCCATTTTCTTTAAACGGAAGGGCATTTACTATTACCTCTACACCATGGACGGCAACGAAAACTACAAGTATGCCTACGTGTACAGCAAGGTTTCGCCAGTCGGACCGTTCGATTATCCGGACAAAGACATCATTTCCTCGACTTTGCGCAGCTCCAACATTTACGGTCCCGGTCATGGTTGCGTCTTTAACGAACCGGGCACCGACAAGTACTACTTCGTCTACTTGGAATTCGGCATCGGTGGCACCAACCGCCAGGTCTGGGCAGACGAACTGCATTTTAACGACGACGGCACCATCATACCCGTCACGTTGACCAACACAGGCGTGGGCGCACTCGGCAAAAACAAGGCCAAACCCAATCTGGCGCTGGGTAAAAAAGCGACGGCTTCTTCCTCCGCTCCCGATTACAAAGTTCGACCCATTAAAGACCCGCTGATGTACCGGGTGGAAAACTACGACCCGACCAATGCCCTCGATGCCTGCAACGGCACCCGCTGGCTGGCTGCGAGCGGCGATTCCACGGCAACCTTTACGTTGGATTTGGGCGCCCCGACCAAAATCAAGGAGACCGAACTGTATTTCAACATGCCCACGGCCGGCCATGCCTACCGCCTGGAATATTCCACCGATAGTTTGACCTGGTTCCGCTGCGGCGGTCATGCCGACCTACGCATTCAATCGCCCCATACCGACAAGCCCGGCGTGAAGGCACGATACCTCAAAGTCTCCATTCTGAAAGGAAGTCCGGGCATCTGGGAGATGAAAGTTTATTAACTTTTTTATGCGTACATGCTGGATCTGCCTGTTTCTACTGCTCAGCAACCTGTCGCAGGCCCAACTTTCCGAGCAGCAATTCAACCGCCCCGAAACGGCCTACGCTCCCCGTGTATGCTGGCACTGGCTGAACGGTAACGTCACCCGCGAGGGCGTCAATCTCGACTTGGAAGCCATGGCGGCTACCGGTCTGGGCGGTGGCATCCTATTCAACAATGCCTTGGGTACGCCTGCAGGGACTGAACTCACCGTCCACACCCTCCAACAAGCCGACCGCTTGGGACTGAAGTTCCTGCTGCACAATACTTCTGGTCCCTGGATCACTCCCGAAAACGCCACACAGCAAGTCGTGTGGAGCGAAGCCTCGGTCAAAGGCGGCGAAACCATCAACCTGCAACTTCCCAAACCAGTTGCCAACCGAGGCTTCTACAAAGACATCGCCGTACTGGCATACCCCAGTTTGAAAGGGGAGGAGCAACCTTTCCGCAGCCTGTTGCAGTCCGTCACTGTTAGCGGAAAACCGGTTGACATGCATGTGCTGACCGATTTTGATTTCCACCAATCCATATCCTTGGAACGAGTCCCTGCTGAAATGGTGCTTACCATGAGCGAACCATTCGAAGCCGCCTGTTTCATCGTCCATCGCGAGAAAACACGGTCCTTAAACGGGCCTGTGGACGATCCGCCCACGCTCCAGCTGGAAGCCTCCGACGACGGAATCTTGTATGCCAAGGTTTGTGAATTAGGTACCCCGGCATTACGTACTTCCGAAGTTCCCGCCTTCG
>Ga0302213_1000048_pt1 | contig 98592 bp, 98 predicted proteins | sample II_Fen_N1_2_FD_194583 | JGI IMG/M metagenome (GOLD analysis project Ga0302213, IMG submission 194583) | Peat permafrost microbial communities from Stordalen Mire near Abisko, Sweden - II_Fen_N1_1 | ecosystem: Environmental > Terrestrial > Soil > Wetlands > Permafrost | place: Sweden: Abisko...
GATGAACTTGATTGGTGAGTTGGTTTTGGGTAAAAATAGATTATTGAAAATCTACGATGATGTTGAAGAGCGCTACGAAGGTGAAAAGTTCTTAGAAGAGCTTAACCAAGTGGTTTCATCTATTTCGCTTGTAACCACCGATCTTCAAATCGCGGTTATGAAAACCAGAATGCTTCCTATTGCGAAAGTCTTTAACAAATTTCCACGTATGGTACGAGATCTTTCTCGTGAACTTGGAAAACAGATTGAGCTTGAAATCTCTGGTGAAGAGACAGAACTTGATAAATCGATTGTTGAAGAGATTGGTGATCCATTGGTTCACATTATTCGTAACTCATGCGATCATGGTATTGAAGATGGTGCTACCAGACGAGCGCAGGGTAAATCGGAGATGGGACTCATTCAGCTTAAAGCGTACAATGAGGGAAATCACATTGTTATTGAGATTACCGATGATGGTAAGGGACTTGATCCTGATCTTCTTCGTTCAAAAGCAGTTGAAAAAGGTATGATTACCGAGCGTGAAGCCGATGCAATGACCGACAAAGAAGCCTTTGCATTGATCTTTAGACCATCACTCTCTACTGCCAAAGTGGTCACGAATGTTTCAGGTCGTGGCGTGGGTATGGATGTTGTTAAAACCAATATCGAAAAACTCAATGGTATCATTGATGTCGATAGTGAAGTGGGACAAGGAACGGTCATTAAGCTCAAAATTCCTTTGACTTTAGCGATCATTCAAGCTTTACTGGTAGGTGCTCAAGAAGAGTACTATGCGATTCCGTTGGCATCTGTTTTAGAGACGGTTCGTATCCCACTGGATGAGATTTATACGATTGAAGGCAAAAACGTTCTAAGACTTCGTGACGAAGTACTCTCTCTCGTACGACTATCTGACATTTTTGGTGTCAAACAGGTGTATGAAGGTGGCGAACATACGTATGTCGTTGTCATAGGGCTTGCTGAGTCAAAACTGGGCGTTGTGGTTGATACACTGGTGGGTCAAGAAGAGATTGTTATTAAATCTTTGGGTGATTACCTCCAAGGCATTGAAGGAATCGCAGGTGCGACCATTCGAGGCGATGGACGTGTGACATTGATCGTCGATGTTGCAGCCCTTATGAACCTTGCTAAAGGGATCACTGTCGATATTCGCGCGAGTGCAGAAGCGGTTGTAAAAACTAAAACGGTACCAAGTGATTATATTGTCTTAGCCGTCGATGATAGTGCAATGGATCGTAATATCATGAAAAAATCGATGGAACCTATTGGTGTTAAAGTACTTGAAGCCAGCAATGGACAAGAAGCGCTTAACATGCTTAAATCGGCTGAATACAGCATCGATGCGGTATTGATTGATATTGAGATGCCACGAATGGATGGATACACACTTGCGGGTGAGATTCGTAAATACTCGAAGTATAAAAACCTTCCACTCATTGCGGTGACATCACGTACATCCAAATCAGACAGGCTTAGAGGCGTTGAATCAGGCATGAGTGAATACATCACCAAACCATACTCTCCAGAATATCTTGAGAGCGTGGTACGTAAAAATATAAAACTATAAGTGGGGAAGTCACGATGAGCGATAAATTAAATCAAATTCTTCAAAAACAGCAACAACAAGTTGATGAGCCACACAAGAAAGAGGATGATGTTATTCAACTGGTTGGGTTTATTATAGGACAAGAAGAGTACGCAGTGCCAATTTTGAGTATTCAAGAGATTATTAAACCGATTGAATACACCAGAGTCCCTAGCGTGCCAACGTATATCTTAGGAGTTTTTAATCTAAGAGGGAGTGTCATTCCGTTAATTGATCTTAGAAGCAAGTTCAAAATGGACCCTGCAAAAGTGACGGAAGATACCCGTTACATTGTCATGAAAGGCGTGGATAATACGGCAGGCTTTGTCATTGATCGTCTCACTGAAGCGATTCGTATTAAAAGTAGTCGTATTGGACCACCACCTGAGACAATTCATGCGGAAAAAGGGTTGGTCTATGGAATCGGCATGCGTGATGAAAACATCTTGACGATTCTTAAAGTAGAGCAGCTGTTAAAACGCGATTTCTAAACACGCGTAAAGCGTCAAATCAAAAGGTTTGGCGCTTTACATGTAAACTTAATAGTTCAATAAATCTGCGACCAATTCAAAATTATTTGCACTCATAATATGAATCTTCGGATGTACTTTTTTAAGCTCCAAAAAGGCATTTAAAGAGAGTTCAAAACCCACTTTTTTCTCTTCTTCTTCACTGATTTTTTTAGCATGGGCTAGTTTGTCCATCCACTCTGTTGGGACATGAATACCTGGAACATGGGCTGCTAAAAATTGTGCAGTGCGAAGTTTGACTATCGGGAAAAAGCCTAAAATGAGTTGCGTTTGGCTCTGCTCTTTGTTGATTTCGGTTTTAGCATCTTTGAGTAATCCTAAAAGCATTTTGGCATTTTCAACACTGTAAACAGGCTGCGTGATAATACCGACTGATCCATGGTTGATTTTTGTGGCAATTTTTTTCATTAAATTTTTAGGGGTATTGGCATGTGCATTACAAACTGAAAAAGGATAAAGAGGTTTTGGTTGTGTTTTAAACGGTTTGCCAGAGTAGTCAATGCCTGCATTAAAGCATTGAATGATCTCTAAAAGAAGGGTACTATTGCCTTCAAAAACCCCTTTCACTGCGGGTTGGTCACTGGCACTTGCCGGATCACCCGTAAGGCATAAAATAGTACGCAAATCAAAGGCATTGGCTCCTAAAAGATCTGATTGTAAGGCCACTTTATTACGATCCCTCATACTCATCGTTGAAATAACAGGTTTCCCAAATCTATTTTGCAGGCTGAGCGCACCAAATAGAGCATTGAATTTTAGTCGTGCGAGCGGGTTATCTGTCGTGCTAAATCCATCGACTTTTTCATTGAGTCCAAGGGCTTCAATTTTATCGATAATGGGATCGAACGTTGGCTCATGCATCGGTGTTGTTTCAAGCGTCAAGAAGCTATCATGCCTGAGTTTTTCAATAAAATTTTCAATCATTTTGTATCCATTTGGGTGAACTTTGGCGTATTATAACTTAAACGTCGAAAAAGATGGTAATTCTTTGTTGCAATTTTTAGCACCATGAAAGTTCTAAAGTGGTTTATCGCCTAAGCAAGATACTGCTATAATGAGAACTTTTAATAGCAATAAGGAGCGGTCTGGATGAAGTTGTGTGTTTTTGATTTTGACTCAACACTTATGGACGGTGAAACCATCGATTTTTTAGCCAAAGCGCATGGAGTTGAAAAAGAAGTTTCGACCATTACAGAAGCTGCTATGCGTGGAGAGCTTGATTTTTTTGAGAGTTTGACGACACGCGTGGGACTTTTAAAAGGAATGAATGCCAAAGATGCGGAAGAGATTTGTGCTTCGCTCCCGTTGATGAATGGCGCGAAAGAGGCGATTGCAGGATTGAGAGCAAAAGGTTACACGGTTGTTGTTTTCAGCGGAGGGTTTCGTATTGCCACGACACCTGCGAAAGCCATTTTAAATTTTGATGCGGATTTTGCGAATGTTTTACATGCACGAGATGGTCGCCTCAGTGGACTGGTAGGGGGCGATATGATGTTTGGGTTTTCCAAAGGTGATATGCTAAGACGTCTGCAAAATCTTTTACATGTAAACTATGAAAACACCATTGCTGTGGGTGATGGCGCGAATGATATTTCGATGTTTGAATGTGCTGCGAAGAAAGTGGCATTTTGCGCAAAGCCAATTTTGAAAAATGCTGCCAATATTGTGATCGATGAGAAAGATATGCGAAATCTTCTCCAATTTATTTAAAAGAGTCAAACAATGTATAACAATGATCTGAAATTTTCGTTATGGTGCGATTTTGTTGAGCGAAGTTTTCTTGAGGGTGAATTTGGTGAGTTGATCGCCAATAATGTGGTCAATGCTGCCACGAGTAACCCCTCTATTTTTCAAGCCGCCTTTTTAGGTTCACCTGCATACGCTGAAGATAAAGCAAAGCTCCAAGGCAAATCGGCTAAAGAGATTTACGAAGCACTTGCGATTAGCGATATTCAATTAGCGGCACAAAAGCTTTTAAACGCGTATGAAAAAGACGATGATGGCTTTATTAGCATCGAAGTGGATCCTTTCTTGTGCGATGATACGGAGGCAACAATCGAAGAGGGCAAACGCCTTTTTAAAACGATTGGTTATCCTAACGTCATGATCAAAGTACCTGCAACGGACGCTGGATTTGGCGCGATGGAAGCACTTTTGAGCGAAGGAATCAATGTTAATGCAACATTGATTTTCTCTGATACTCAAACCAAAGAGTGTTTAAAAGCCTTTGAAAATGCCAATAAAACGTTGGCTGCAAAAGGGGTTAAAAAACTCCCTAAAGCCGTTATTAGTATTTTTGTCAGTCGTTTTGATCGTAAGTTAGATGTTGAACTTAAAAAAATTGATTTTGTAACGGCGCGCGTAGGAATTATGAATGCAATGCGTTGTTATGAGCTCATTCAAAATGCAAAGTTACCCAATGTTAGAGCGCTTTTTGCCAGTACGGGTGTCAAAGGTGATAAACTAAGCCCCGATTATTATATTAAAGAGCTATTCCTTCCCAATGCGATCAATACAGCACCTCTTGCAACGATTAAAGCGTTCATTGCCTCTTCCAAAGCGTGTAAACCTATTGAGCTTAGATCCGATTGGATTGAGAACTTTTTTCACTCCCTTTCCGCGAATGGTGTTGATATGAATAGTGTCTGTGAAGAGTTGATGAATGAGGGTTTAAGTGCCTTTAAAGAAGCTTTTGTAGAGATTTTAAACGAACTCAAATAGACAAAGGATGCCCGCATGGCAGCAGTTGAAGTCAATGTAAGTGAACTCACGTTTGAGATGACCAAAAAGCTGAAGTTCTACCTCAGTAAGCTTGTTGAGCATAAGGGAAGTGATTTACATGTAAAGACAGGAACGACAATTAGAGGACGTATTAATGGCGAAATTGTCTCTTTTTCGAAAGAGATACTCGTGTATCAAGATGGACTTACCTTAGCAAAAGAGCTTTTAAGAAGTCGTTTTCCCGAGCTGGTTGAGAAGAAAAATATTGACTTCACCTTTAAGCTCAACGATGAGTACCGTTTTCGTGTCAACATGTTTTTTCAAGTCGATGGTGTCTCAGCCGTTTTTAGAACCATCCCCATGGTACTTCCAACGATTGAATCTCTTCATCTGCCTTCCATTATTAATACGCTGTGTGATCTTCCGCGCGGACTTATTTTAGTGACGGGACCTACTGGATCAGGTAAGACAACGACCTTGGCATCAATGATTAGCCGTATCAATAAGACGCAAAAAAAACATATCATTACGATTGAAGATCCTGTAGAGTTTATCTATAAAGATGAATCATGCGTGGTGAATCAGCGTGCTATTGGGCAAGATGCCATCTCTTTTTCCGATGCCCTTCGTGCTGCCCTTCGTGAGGATCCCGATGTTATTTTAGTGGGAGAAATGCGTGATCTTGAGACGATTGAAACGGCGATGCATGCAGCCGAAACGGGTCATTTAGTCCTCTCAACACTCCACACCGTCGATGCAAAAGAGACCATAGGGCGTATTATTGGTATGTTTCCTGGCAGTGAGCAAAACCGTATAAAGATGTCGTTGGCGTCTGTTTTACAAGGAATTATTGCTCAGCGTTTGGTCAAAACAGTCGATAACGGACGAACCGCAGCCGTAGAAATTTTGGTTAAAAATGCACGTATTGAAGCGCTGATTTTAGAAGGCAGAGAGGGGGAAATTCCCGATGCTCTCAAAGAAGGGAAAGATGTTTATAAAACTCAAACCTTTGATCAAGCGCTTTTAGGGTTGTATGCAGAAGGTCGAATTTCACGTGAAGCCGCAATTCAAACCTCTACGAGTCGTAATGATATTACGATGGCACTTGATTTTTACGATGCTGATAAAAGCCAAAAAGAGACACGCAAAGATGAAGCGCGCGTGAGTATCAAAGAGCTTCAAGAGATTGATAAAGACATCCTTGGCTTAAAAAAATAACTACTTTATACAGCTTTTAGGTTTGTTTTTGTACAATTAGCACCTTATTTTTTACAAAGGAAAACTATGTTAGAAGGCATCATTAGAGATAGTATCGAAAAAAAGGCTACCAAAGCACTTCGTAGAGATGGATATCTAATTGCTAATATTTACGGTAAGGGTGAACAAAACATCAATGCTGCATTTAAAGCAAACGAATTCATCAAAGCAGCAAAGAACAAAGAGACTCTTATTTTCCCAGTGAAAGTTGCTGGTAAAGAGTACAATGTTGTGATCCAAGATTACCAAAGAGACCCAGTAAATAGCAATCTTTTACACGTAGATTTACGTATTGCACTTCCAGGAGTTCTCAGTAAATATTTAGTGCCTGTTATGCTTGAAGGTCTTCCTATCGGCACAAAAAACAAAGGTGTTTTGATTCAATCTAAAAAACGTTTAACCGTTAAATGTACTGCAGAAAATTTACCAAATAGCTTCGTTATTGACGTAAGTGGACTTGATGTTGGTAATACTGTGTTAGTACGTGATATTCCCGTTCCAGCAAACGTTATCATCATGGATGAGACACGTGTTTCTGTTGCCGGAGTTATTAAAGCGAAGTAACGCTTAATATGACACTGATCGTAGGGCTTGGAAATCCAGACTTACAATACAAAAATAATCGACACAATGTCGGTTTTATGGTCATCGATGCACTGCTCGATGACCAATCCTCCTGTGAAAAAATCACCAAAGCTAATTTCAAAGGTGAGCTTTTTAAAGCCCCTTCAATGCTTCTTCTTAAACCCACAACCTATATGAATCTCTCAGGTGAAAGTGTCCGAGCGGTTGATGATTACTTTAAACCTGATCAAATCATTGTCATTCATGATGACCTAGACCTCCCTTTTGGAACCTTACGTTTTAAAATTGGCGGTGGGCATGGTGGACATAATGGTCTTCGATCGATTGATGCCCATATTGGTGTTGAGTACATACGGGTTCGCATCGGTATTGGAAAACCAGCGCATAAAAGTGATGTGGCAAAATATGTCCTCTCCGATTTTTCAGTGTGTCAAAGAGAAGTTCTTCCTGAAATTATTTTACATGTAAAGAAAAGTATTAAAGCATTGCTCATTCAAGATTTAAAAGAAGTTTCGCTACAATACTCCCTTAAACAAACACTGTGTGATGGGGATAGCGTATGAAACTTTTTGAGAAATATATCGTTAAAAATTATCTCAAAAATTTCTTTATTATTTTCATAGCATTAGACCTTTTTTATGTGGGCGTTGATCTGCTTACTAACTACAATAATATTCCTGATTCTGCCAATTTACAGATACTTTACGCACTTTTTCAAGGGATGAATGCGGTTAATTATGTCCTCCCTCTCTCCATCGTTTTTGGTATGGTCGTGACTTATTTTAGCATGATTAAATCCAATGAGCTGATTTGTATGTACGCCTCTAGTATCTCTAAACGCTCCCTTGTTAGACCTTTTTTCTTGACAGCTTTAAGCCTTACACTTTTCTATATTGGGCTTAATTGCACGGAATTTGCCTATGCCTATGAGTACAGTGTTAATCTTAAAAAATATAATCGTATTTCCACCAGCTCAGAAGATCTCTTCTTAAAAAATGACAATCAATATATCTACTTTAAAAAATTAGATCCCCTCAAACAAGTTGCATACGATGTGACTATTTTTGAAGTGGACACTGTGGACATGACAAAAATTATTCGCGCTTCTATGGCCTCATTTATCGAAAATCACTGGATATTAGAAAATGTGAGTGTAATTCATAAGCCGCATGTTAAAACATTAGATGACACGGGCTATCGTTCTGAAAATGTGGAAAGACTTCAAATGATGGAAAATTTTAAGCCCAAAATTATGGATAATGTCTATCAAAGTGAATATACACTTTCAATCGCGGATGGCATTGACGCATTACTCTTTTTAGAAAATCAAGGGGTCAATACGAGCAAAATTAAAGCAACCCTCTTTTATCAACTCTTTTTCCCTTTCTTTGCTCCTCTTTTGATCGTTATTTTGTACTATAAAGCCCCTATGATGGGCCGTTATTTTAATATGGCACTCATTGCTTCTTCCTTTGCTTTTATGACACTTGTAGTCTGGAGTGGACTTTTCCTTCTCAGTCGTTTAGCTGCTAATGGGGTTATCTTTTCTGAAATTGCTATTTTATTACCCATTATCTTGCTCTTTTTCATAGCACTGCATTTTTATTCCAAACGTTAATTAAACACTAAGACAAATTGTATTTAATCATTTTTTGTTGAACTTTTTGATAGAATAAAGAATTATTGTTATCTCTAATAAGGTTCAAAATGACGAAATTCCAAGCATTAGCACAAAAATATGGTACGCCTTTATACGTTTATGATTTTGATACAATTTCTAACAAATTTTCTGCGCTCAAAGAGGTTTTTAAAGCACGTAAATCCTTAATTTGTTTTGCTGTAAAAGCAAACTCAAATCTCTCTGTTTTAAAACACATGGCACATCTAGGGGCAGGATGTGATTGCGTCTCCATTGGCGAAGTGAAACGTGCTTTAGTGGCAGGGATTCCAAAATATAAGATTATTTTTAGTGGTGTGGGTAAAAGAGACGATGAGATCGAAGAAGCACTTCAAAATGATATTTTGATGATCAACCTTGAGAGCGAAGAAGAGATGAATCGTGTTGAAATTATCGCTCAAAAATTGGGCGTAGTCGCTCGTATTAGCATTCGCGTCAATCCCAATATTGATCCTAAAACGCACCCTTATATTTCAACAGGTCTTCATGAAAATAAATTTGGTGTTGATTTAGAAAGCGCCAAACGTATGTATATTCATGCAAAAAATAGTGTTTCACTTGATCCAGTAGGTATTCATTTTCACATTGGAAGTCAAATAACCGAAGTGGAGCCATTTAAAGAGGCTGCGCTGGTTCTTGCTAATTTACTTCGTAATCTTAAAGCACTCAACATCGACATTAAATTTTTTGATGTGGGTGGCGGTATTGGCATTCAGTACAAAGATGAAACAACGGTTCCTCTTTATGAATACGCACAATCCATTTTTGCGGCACTGACGGGACTTGATGTCACATTAGTATGTGAACCAGGACGTTATTTGGTGGGAGATTGTGGATTTTTCTTAACACGCGTATTGTATGAGAAGAACAATGGGTTTAAGCGCTTTGTGATTGTGGATGGTGCAATGAATGATCTCATTCGTCCGAGCCTCTACCAAGCATACCATGCTATAGAAGTTGAAGGCAAAGAAAATCAAGAGAGAACCACATGTGATGTTGTTGGACCTATCTGCGAAAGTGGCGATTTTTTTGCTAAAAATATTGAATTGCCTTCCCTTGAACATGATGACCTTTTGGTTGTTAAGAGTGCAGGAGCCTACGGCTTTACTATGAGTAGCAACTATAATACCCGTTCACGTGTCGCCGAAATTGCACTTGAAAATGAAGAAGATCGTTTGATTCGTCAACGTGAAAGCTTTGAGGACGTGATTGCGTTAGAGAAAGCGTATTTATGAGTTATTTCATAGGAGAGGTGAATCATGCAGGAGATAGATAAATTTCGAAAAGAGATTGACCTGATTGATAATGAGATCTTAAAATTGCTCAATGGACGTATGGAAAAAGTCAAAGAAATTGGTCGTGTCAAGCAGACCAGTGGGACGGCTATTTACCGGCCTGAACGAGAAAAAGAGATATTGGATCGACTGAAAGAGCTCAATCAAGGCGTCTTAAATCCTAAAGCCATTGATGCCATTTTTTTAGAAGTCTTTGCGGTAAGTCGTAACCTTGAGTTTCCAGAGAAAATTGCATTTATGGGACCTGAGGGAAGTTATACCCATCAAGCGGCGGAGAGCCGTTTTGGTGCTATGGGAAGTTATATTGAGCTTAGTTCAATCGAAGCAGTCTTTCATGTCTTGGAAAACGGCGAAGCAAAATATGGCGTGGTTCCAGTGGAGAATAATACTGCTGGAGCTGTGGGAACAACACTGGATTGTTTAGGTAAGTTTAGCTCGAAAATTGTGGCAGAACTTTACATGGACATTCATCACTCGTTTGCTTCCGTGTGTGAAGATATTAAAAACGTTAAGCGAATCTACTCACACCCTCAAGGCTACAATCAGTGTCGAAAATTTTTAGAGGAGCATATGCTGTTAGGTGTGGAGTTTATTCCCACAAAATCAACAGCAGAAGCCGCAAAAAAAGCAAGTATTGATCACGATTCTGCGGCGATTTGTTCACACATTGCGGCTAAATTATCGAATGTGCCAATTTTGTTCGAAAAAATCGAAGACAATATGGCCAATCAAACGCGTTTTTTGATTTTGAGTGACTTTAAAAATAAAAAAGGGATTCATAACAAAACCTCAATTTTAGCAAAGACCGATGATAAACCAGGTGGGCTTGTAGAGTTTTTACAAACGTTCCAAGATCAAAAGGTGAATCTAACAAAGATTGAGTCTCGACCAACGAAAGAAAAAGGATTTCAATCCATTTTTTACATGGATTTCGAGGGGCACATTGATGATGAAAATGTTCAAAAAGTGATTGAAGAGAATAAAGATAGATATGATATTAAATGGCTTGGAAGCTATATTTGTGGAGGATGAAAAGAATGCAATTTAACGGTGTTTTAGACAATTTAAAAACGTATGAAGCGGGTAAACCGATTGAGCTTGTGGTACGTGAATATGGTATTGAACCTAACGATGTGATTAAGCTTGCGAGCAATGAGAATCCAAGAGGCTGTAGCCCTAAGGTCATAGAGGCAGTACGCGAAGAAGCAATCCATATGAACCGCTATCCTGATGATAGTATGTATGAACTCAAAGAGGCGTTGGCCCATAAATACCATGTTCAAGATAAGAACATTATCATCGGCTCAGGAAGCGATCAAGTGATTGAGATTGCCATTCACGCCAAAGCTAATGCCAATACAAAAGTTTTGATGGCGGGTATTACGTTTGCTATGTATGAGATTTACGCGCTTCAAACAGGTGCAAAAGTGCTTAGGACGGCCTCAGCACAACACAATTTAGCTCAGATGCTTGAACTTTATAAAGCCAATAAAGATATCTCAATCATTATGCTCTGCATTCCGAACAATCCATTAGGTGAGTGTTTAGATGCTAAAGATGTCTATGCCTTTTTAGATCAAATTGATAAAGAGACACTGGTTGTTATTGACGCCGCTTATTTAGAGTATGCTCGTTATAAAGATCCTGCTAAAAATATTGTTGCACATGAGTTAATAGCCAAATACCCTAATGCCATCTATACTGGCACGTTCTCAAAAGCGTATGGATTGGGTGGTATGCGTTGTGGATATGGTATTGCACAGCCTGAGATCATTCAAACTTTTTTGAAACTACGAGCACCGTTTAATATCACCAATCTTACATTGAAAGCTGCCATTGTAGCACTCAGTGATGAAGCGTTTGTGGATGCTTCTGTGAAAGAAAATTTTAAAGAGATGAAAGTGTATGAAGCATTTGCGAAAGAGCTTGGATTTAAAGTGATTGAGAGTTATACCAACTTTATTGTTTTAGAATTTGATGCAACTAAAAACTCTGGTGTAATTGCACAAAAGCTGATGGAAAAGGGTATAATCGTTAGAAATTTAGGATCGTATGGTATGAATGCTATTCGTGTTACAATAGGTACACCTGAGCAAAATACACGCTTTTTTGAACTCTTTAAAACAATTTACATGTAAGAGAAAGACATATGGAGCTTAGAACACTTTTAAATCAAATAGCGACACTTATACAAAACTTGACATTGCGTCAAAGAATAGTCACAGCTGTATCCATTGTTGTGCTTATTGGTTTTTTAGTGTTTCTAACGCTCTACAAAAATTCCACTTCAGCCAAAGGTAATGGCTACAGTGTTTTATTTGAAAATACAACTGCAGGTGATTCTGCACTGATTATTCAACAACTTGAAAAAGAGAAAATTCCCTATAAAATACTCAATGAAGGTACTATTGCAGTACCAAGTGATGTGGTGCATAAAGAGAGAATTGCTATTGCAGCACTTGGAATTCCCAAAAACAGCAAAGTTGGTTTTGAGATTTTTGATAAAGCTGAATTTGGCGCGACTGATTTTGAGCAGAAAATTAAATACATTCGTGCCCTTGAGGGCGAGCTGGCCCGTACGATTGAAAGTCTTGGACCAATTTCTAATGCAAGTGTCCATATCGCCATTCCTAAAGAAACGGTATTTGCACAAAAACAAGCTGCCCCAACGGCCTCCATTGTTTTAAATATTCGTCCCAGTATGAATCTTTCTGTCAAGCAAATTATCGGTATTAAAAATCTCGTTTCTGCTTCCGTTTCAAACTTAACAGCCGAAAATGTCTCCGTTGTCAATCAAGATGGTGAACCTTTAGGCGATGAGCAAAGTAACATTTTTCAAGGTGAATTGGTCAAAAGCCAAATGCGCTATAAAAAAGAGTTTGAACACAATGTTGAACAGAAGATTATTAACGTATTAGCACCTGTCATTGGTGGGGTGGATAAAGTTAATGCAAAAGTTACCATTGATTTTGACTTTTCTCAGCAAGATTATGTCAGTGAAACCTATGATCCAAACTCAGTCCCACGAAGTGAACAGAGTGTTGAAGAGAAGCGTGAAGGCAAGGAACCCCAAGATGTTGGTGGTGTACCCGGTGCCATTAGTAACATAGGTCCAGTTCAAGGACTGGAAAATGGTAAGAAAAGCGAAACATACCAAAAAAGTTCTACAACAACGAACTATGAAATCTCTAAAAAAGTAGTAAATTCCAAAGATGAATTTGCCAAAATAAAACGTCTAACCGCAGCAGTTGTTGTGGATGGTAGCTACAAATATGGTTTGGATAGTGATGGTAAGAAAAAGAGTGAATTAGAGTATTTTGCATTGAGCAAAGAGCAGATGGATGCCATTCGTGATGTCGTTAAGCAAACAGTTGGATACAGTCAACCAAGAGGAGATGAAGTTACCGTGAGTAACTTTGAGTTCAAACCTCTCTCTAGTGATGGTACGCGCGCTCCAACAAAAGACATGATGGAAAAGGTTTCAAACTATGTCGGACCACTTCTCCCTCTGTTGAAATATATTCTTGTCGGTATCTTGCTCTTTGTCTTCTACAAAAAAGTTATTATTCCGTTTAGTCAAAAAATGGTTGAAACAAAATTGGATGATTTCGAAGATGAGATTGAACCGGTTGCTGCCAATGAAGATGAAGGGGCTGAAGATACCCTAGAGAAATTTAGACAAGCACGTAAAAAAGTAGAAGATCAACTGGGTATCGGTCAAGACTTTAATGAAGAAGCCCTCAAATATGATGTTCTACTTGAAAAACTTAAGCATATTGCTGATCAAAAAAGTGAAGAGTTTGCGTCCCTTTTACAATCCATGATTCGTAATGAAGGCGATTACGATAAAAATAGTTCGAAGGATCTGTCGTAATGAAACTTACCGAAGAGCAAAAAACCCTCTACAATGAACTGACAATGGCTGAAAAAGCAGCAATTTTGCTCATTCAGCTTGGAGAAGATTCGACAGCCAATCTTTTTTCCCATATGGAAATCGATGTTGTAACGGATATTTCTAAATTTATTGCAACGGCAAAAAATATTGATAAAGCAGTAGCAAATGCAGTGCTTGAAGAGTTCTATGTTATTTTACAATCCAATCAGTATATTCGAAGTGGCGGTATGGAGTATGCCAAAGAGATTTTATACCGAACATTTGGTGCAGAGGGTGCACAGAAGATACTTGATAAACTCTCTAAATCAATGGAAAATTCACAAAGCTTCGGTTATCTCTCTCAAATTAAGCCGCAGCAATTAGGTGATTTTATTATTAACGAACATCCTCAAACCGTTGCCCTTATTTTAGCGCATATGGATGCAACGAGTGCTGCAGAAACACTCTCCTTTTTCCCTGATCAGTTAAGAAGTGAAGTAACGATTAGAATGGCAAATCTTGGTGAAATTTCACCGTCTATTGTTAAAAGAGTTTCAGCCGTTCTTGAAAATAAACTCGAATCACTGACCTCTTATAAAGTCGAAGTGGGTGGACCTCGCGCCGTGGCGGAAATTCTTAATCGCTTGGGACAAAAAGCTTCGAAAACAACGATTGCCTATATTGAGCAAGCCGATGAAAAACTTGCATCGGTTATTAAAGATATGATGTTTACATTTGAAGATATTATGAAACTTGATGGCAATGCGGTACGTGAAATTCTCAAAGTAGCAGATAAACGTGATTTAATGGTAGCGCTTAAAGGCTCTGCCGATGACCTTAAACGTAAATTCTTCGAGAATATGTCACAACGTGCACAAGAAGCTTTTGTGGAAGAGATGAACTTTTTGGGTGCAGTACGTGTGAAAGATGTCGAAGAGTCACAAAGAAAGATTGTCGAAGATGTGCAAAAACTAGCAGAACAAGGCATCCTACAAATTGGCGAAGCCGAAGAGATGATAGGTTAATACCGTGACAGAAAATATCATTGATAAAGAAAAAGTAGACGATCATTCGGTTAAACCGTATCGGTTCAAGGTCTTAGGTTCGAACCTAACGGACGCTGTTTCTCCTTTACATGTAAATGAAGAGTACTCATCGGAAAATACGTTTGAGAGTGAACCAAAGAGCACGGTTCCTGATGAGATTGTCACGATTGCACGGATTGAAGAGGGAACCCAAAATCAATTTATTGAAGAGTTACTCAAAAAGACAGATGAACTTACGACGAATGTGGTTAAACTCCAAATTCAGATCGAAAAACAAGAGCAAGATTTTAACAACAGACTGACAGAAGAGCTCACAAGAGAACGTGAGAATGCTTATTCACAAGGCTATCAAAAAGCTAAAGATGAGTTTGAAGAGGCTGCTTCTGAGATGAAAACACGTTATTTAAAATCAATTGGGCATTTGGACACACTTTATAAAAGTATTGAAGAACGCCTAGGTAAAGTTGAAACAGATATGAGTGTTACGGCTTTTGAGATTGCTAAAGAGGTGATTAAAAAAGAGGTTAGTGTATCAAGTTCGAAGATTGCAGCATCCCTTTCAAAAGCCTTGTTACAAGAGGTGAAAGATGCAATTAAAATTGAGCTTAGGGTTAATCCAAAAGATTTAGAGGCACTTAAAGAGCTTTACGCGGAAGATGAGAAAATCAAAGTAACGTCAGATGATGCTATCACTTTAGGTGGTGTGGTGATCCTCAGTGATGTGGGAAACCTTGATGGAAATTTGACGATGCGTTTAGAAAAAGTAAAATATTTACTACAAGAAAACTAAGAAGCACTGGAAGACATGAAAAAATTACGAGAAAACTCTATTGAAGAATTAAACGAATATTGTGAAGAGATTAGGCAAAAGATTATTCAAACCGTCAGCAAAAATGGTGGACATTTAAGTAGTAATGTCGGTGCTGTGGAGCTTATTGTTGCGATGCATTATGTTTTCGATGTTGAAAACGATCCTTTTATCTTTGATGTTAGCCATCAAGCGTATACGCATAAACTCATAACCGATCGTTGGGATAAATTTGCTTCATTGCGTGAACTTGATGGTATTAGCGGTTACACAAGACCCGATGAATCGCCCTATGACTATTTTGTGGCAGGGCACAGCTCAACATCCATTTCGCTTGCTGTGGGAGCTGCAAAAGCGATAGCATTGAAAAATGAACAGTATAAGCGGGTACCGATTGCTCTTATTGGTGATGGCTCACTCAGTGCGGGTATGGTCTATGAAGCCCTTAATGAATTGGGTGATCGAAGATACCCTGTCGTCATCTTGCTCAATGATAATAAAATGAGTATTTCTAAACCCATTGGCGCGATTAGTAAATTTTTATCCAGTGCCATGGCAGGCGATTTCTATCAAAAAATTAAAAAAACGACAGAGCAGATTTTACAATATTTACCAGAAAGTGCCACGTACATGGCAAAAAAATTCGAAGAGAGTTTTAAACTGATAACACCAGGTATTTTATTTGAAGAGCTAGGCATTGATTATATTGGACCTATTGATGGTCATGATTTGGAGAGCCTTATTCGGGCTCTTCAATCAGCAAGAAGCCTTAAAAAACCTGTGATCGTTCATGCCCAAACGCTGAAAGGCAAAGGGTATGAGATGGCAGAAGGATACTATGAAAAATGGCATGGCGTAGGTCCTTTCGATGTTGCAAGTGGTGAAGCAATCAAGCAAGGTGTCAGTAAAAATGCGACAACAATGTATTCAGAAGCATTGATGAAACTGGCAAAAACACATGATAATGTTGTGGGTGTGACGGCAGCAATGCCAAGTGGAACAGGATTGACACCTTTGATTCAAGCTTTCCCCAATCGGTTTTGGGATGTAGCAATCGCCGAGCAACATGCAGTGACTTCAATGTGTGCGATGGCTAAAGAGGGCTTTAAGCCTTATATTACGATCTATTCTACCTTTTTGCAAAGGGCGTATGATCAAGTGATCCATGATGCATGTATTATGAATTTGAACGTTGTTTTTGCGATTGATCGTGCTGGTATTGTGGGCGAAGATGGTGAAACGCATCAAGGTGCCTTTGATATCTCTTATTTGAGTGCTATTCCGAATATGACATTAATGGCACCACGCGATGAGCGAGGAATGCATGCAGCGATTCACTACTCTTATATTCATCAAGGTCCCTTAGCAATTCGCTATCCAAGAGGAGCCTTTTTAGAATCTGATGCTTTTGAATCATTGCCATTTGAATATGGAAAAGCCCAACTGCTTCAACAAGGGCAGAGTAGCATTCTTCTTTTAGGATATGGTGCAGGTGTCGGAAAAGCGGTTGCAACTTCAAAATTATTAGCTGAAAAAGGGATTGAGGTAGCCATTGTTGATCTTCGATTTATTAAACCATTGGATGAGCCATTATTGATCTCATTAGCGCAAGAATACGATCAATGGTATGTTTTCAGCGATAGCGCACAAATTGGAGGCGTTGGTTCACTGTTGATGGCTCTTAAAGAAAAATATACTTTACATGTAAAGATTAAAACCTTTGAATATGAAGATGCTTTTATTACACATGGGTCAACCCATTTAATTGAAGAAAAATTGGGTATTAGTGTTCCTCAACTAGCCGAAAAAATTATAAAAGAAGTCTATTAATTAATAAAAACTATTAGTTGATTTTTTTTCAGGAAAATTGATTTGAAATATGGAATCATTCAGAAAATAATTATATGAAAGGGGTCTATGATGAATGATTTTATCACGCTTCTTAAAGCCAAAGAGCTTAAAGCAACACCCCAAAGAATTTCGGTTCTCAAAGAGTTAGATAAAAAGATGCATCCTACCATTGATGATCTTTATGAAGCCCTTCGCAAAGAGAATCCGTCCATGTCTTTGGCAACGGTTTATAAAAATTTAGCAACGCTCAAAGAAAAAGGTGTGGTCATTGAGGTGAATACTGCTGAGGGTAAAATGCGTTACGATATCTATTCAAAACCACATATTCATCTTATTTGTCAAAAATGTGGTGCTATTGAAGATTTTGACTATAACCAAAGCTTATTTGATTATCAAACAACATTAGAGCAGGCAAAAGGTGTAAAGATTGATCGTATGGATGTGATTGCAAGTGTCGAGTCCTGCAACGTTTGTAAAAAATAGTTGAATATAAAATGAAGAAGCTAAGAGAGAAAATTCTCTCTTAGTCGTGTGGATTAAAGCTTGTCAGAGTTATGAGCGAGATAATCAGCAACACCTTCAGTACTTGCAGTCATACCCTTATCGCCTTTTTGCCAGCCAGCTGGGCAAACTTCACCGTATTCATTGGTAAAGAGCATGGTATCAATCATTCTTAGCATTTCGTCAATGTTTCTTCCGAGTGGTAAGTCATTAATGACAGCGTGTCTTACCGTACCATCTTTATCAATTAAGAATGAACCACGAAGTGCAACACCTTCTTTGAAGAGTACATCATAATCACGAGAAATTTGTTTGGTAATATCAGCAACCAATGGGAATCTTACTTGTCCAATACCACCTTGATTGACAGGCGTATTTTTCCATGCGAAGTGTGAAAATTGTGAGTCAATTGATGCCCCAATGACATTAATACCGCGATTTTTAAACTCTTCTAATCTTTTATCAAATGCAATGATTTCTGAAGGACATACAAATGTGAAGTCCAATGGGTAAAAGAAAAGGACAGTACCCTTAGGTCCGAAATTTTCATATAGATTGAAATTATCGACAATTTGATTGTCACCAAGAACGGCAGTTGCTGTAAAGTTAGGAGCCTTATTCGTTACTAACATGAGTATCCTTTAATTGAGAATTTTTATTGGTACAGAAATTATACAATTAAATATCCAAAATATTTTTAATCGATCAGACTAATTTTATCCAATAAGCTTCAACCTAAATTTAAGTTCGAAATTCACCTAATTTATGATTAAGATTTTCTGTCATACGGCTAAGATGCTCAGCAGCACCAGCAATCTCTTCAACACTACGGCTATTTTGAGATGAAATTTTGTTAATTTCATCTATTTTATTGATGATTGAATCTACATCACTACCTGTTTTAAGATAGTTGTTAACGGTGTTTTCCGTTGTCTTTGTAACCGTATCAATAATTGTAAAACTTTCTCTTAATCTAGACTCGACCTCTTGTGCTGTTGTAGAAAGTTCTTCAATTTTTTTAGAATTATGACCCATCTGTTCACTGGAATTAACAATGGATTGAACGATAACATTAATAGTGGCATTGATCTCAATAAGACTTTTTTGTGTTCGTTCCGCTAATTTTCGTACTTCATCTGCAACAACAGCAAATCCTCGTCCATGTTCACCCGCACGCGCGGCTTCAATGGCAGCGTTAAGTGCCAATAAATTAGTTTGATCAGCAATATCACTGATAACAGTAAGAACACTCCTCACTTGCTCTGCATCGGTACTTAGCTGATTGAGGCTTTGGGCAAGTTCTATTTCTGTGGCAGAGCTTTTTTGAATATCATTTGTTAATGCAACGACAGCATTGCTTGCTACATAAAGTGCTTGGTTTGCTTTGAGCATCTCTTCTTTGCTATTTTTAGCTTCTTCAATTGAACCCAACATATTATTACGAACTTGATTGGCTTGGGTCGTTGTGTCTAAAACAATCAGGGTTGATTGCTCTACTAATTTTTCAACTTGTAAAGAAGTTGTTGAAAGTTCATGTGAGATAGAAGAGTTCTCGCTTGAGAGTGATTTGGCATTGCAAATTAAAATGCGTACTTTTTCAATAAAGTTATTAATCTGTTCACTCGCTTGAGCAATCTCATCCGTACCTTTAATGGCTAAATGGCGAGTAAGATCACCATCACCACTGGAGAGTTCCTTGGCTTTTTCAATGAGGTTTTTGAGTGGTTTTGTAATGATTTGATTGATAATAATCCAGATAATAAAAACAATGACAAAGGTAAGAATGAGTGAGGTTATAATAAGGTTGTTTCGAAGTTTATTATTAGCAGCTTGAAAATCTTTTTCAGTTGCCTTTGCTGCTAATACCCAATTCCATTTATCAAAAGATTGAAAGGCAACAATTTTTTCTTCACCTTCTTCAATAATATGGTAGATCCCATTTTTTTGTGCAAGCATTTTTTTATCAAGTTCTAAAGTAATCTTAGCACCATCCATTTTAGGGTGGATATCGTACGATTCACTTTTTGTATTCATTGCATAAAAATAGCCATTTACTCCTATTTGCATGCTATTGATTTGATCTTCAAGTGCTTGAAGACCTTCTGTAAAATTGTAACCAATAAACAAAATACCCAAGATTTTATTCTCATGGATGATCGGTGCATAAACGGTAATGTAATCTTGACCAAATAGCCGTGCACTGCCAATATATTTCTGCTTTTTCATAATAGATTCATAGGCAGGGCTATTTTTACCTAAATAGGTTCCCATCGCACGGGATCCATCCTCTTTTTTCAAAGAAGTAGAAACACGAATAAAATCATCACCACTTAAAGCAAAAATGGTTGCAACGGCGCCTGTTAAATTTTTGAAAGCATCTACTTTTGTGAAGTTGTTATTCAGCATATTACCATCGGCTGTAATTAAAGGTGTATTGACACTGTTGACCTTGATTTGCTCACTATTATTAAGATTGAAACTCCCAAAATCTGCTTCAAAAATATTAAAGAGTTTTGTTGCTGTATCTTCTAGTGCGCTATTATAGACTTTGGCAGTTTGTTGTAAATCTGTAATATTTGTAAGAATTTTTTGCTCGGTTTCTTGCTTAATATAGCCACTCAGATAAAAATTGATATAAAAAATAAACGCAAAAATGGATACAGAAACAATCAATACCTGTAAAATAGTTACTTTTTTTGCTATTGAATTCATATAAGGCTCCAAACTAAAGTATAATTGAATGATAGTATTCAAATAATCCTTTTAAGATAGTTAAATAAGGATTTGAAACGTCAACAAAGGTTTACCTTCTTTGGATTTTATATGTTTGTACTACAATCAATTTTAATATCAATTTTAATTTAGTTTGGATATAGTTTTTTGCTAGTATAAAACCGAAGTAAGGAGAAATTATGGCAGTAAAAATTACTGATATTTGTATTGCATGTGGTGCCTGTATCGATGAGTGCCCTGTGGAAGCAATTGTAGACGACAGTGATAACCCAACAGGTGCAGATATTTATTATGTTTATGCAGACAAATGTGTAGAATGTGTTGGACATCATGATGCTCCTGCATGTGCAGAAGCTTGCCCAACTGAAGGATGTATCGTATGGGATGCTCCATATCCAGGTCAGCCAAGCCGTGATGAAATCGGTGCTGATTTGAGAAAAGGCACAACGCCTTGTGCTGAATAATAACTAAAAAGAGGGGTAACCCTCTTTTCTTTTTAGATTCAAGAATGGTGTTTAATTGATATTAAAAAAAAATTCTGCTATACTCCCACGTTCTAATTCCCTACAAAAGTTATGAAATTCAATATATAAAAATAGGAGAAGATTGTGGAAAGCACATTATCCATTATTAAACCAGACGCAGTAGCAAAAAATGTTATTGGTAAAATTGTTGACAGATTTGAATCAAATGGCTTAAAAATTGCAGCGATGAAAAAAGTACAACTTAGTCAAGCTGATGCAGAGGCTTTTTATGCCGTTCATGCAAGTAGACCATTTTTTGGTGATTTAGTTAAATTTATGATTAGTGGTCCTGTTGTGATTATGGTTTTAGAAGGCGAAAATGCCGTTCTTAAAAATCGTGATCTTATGGGTGCAACCAATCCTAAAGATGCAGCAAAAGGTACTATTAGAGCAGATTTTGCTGATAGTATTGATGCAAATGCAGTCCATGGTAGCGATAGCTTAGAAAATGCAAAAATTGAAATTGACTTCTTTTTTGCAAGAAGAGAAATTCTTTAATTCCAATGAAGATCGAATTCAAAAAAATTCCCACAACCGGAATTCATTTTGAAACATCTTTAGATGATATTGAATTTTTTGGTGAAGCGTTAAAAACAGACAAGACAATGGTTAAATGCACAGGTGAATTAAAAGGAAGCTTTTTTCATTTGTGTGACCGATGTGGTGAAAGTTTTAAATTAGCGGTTAATGAACGTGTTGAAGTCTTTGCAAGTGATGGTCTTTATGAAGATCACGAGGGTGAAGAGCTTTTAAATATAATAGAATTTTTTGATGACTCGATTGATGTTGATATGATACTTCAAAGCGAAATCGAAGCCTTCAAAAGCGATTACCACTATTGTGGACAATGTGAACAACTAAAAGGAGAATAAAATGGCTGTACCTAAGAGAAGAGTGAGCAAAACCAGAGGCGCAAAAAGAAGAACACACTACAAAGTAACCCTTCCTATGCCAGTTAAAGATACTGATGGAACATGGAAAATGCCTCATAGAGTGAACAAAACAACAGGCGAATACAAAAACTAAATGCTAACCATAGCAATTGACGCGATGGGAGGGGACTTCGGTCCCGCTCCTATTGTTGAAGGAACCCTTCACGCGCTAAGAGAACGTAACTTCAAAGCGCTTTTAGTTGGAGAGGTGACGATTCTTAAATCCCTCACGCCCAATGAATATTTAGACAGAATCTCATTTGTTGAAGCCAGTGATATTCTTGATATGCATGAAGCCGCAACCAATGCCCTCAAACGTAAAGAGACATCCATTTACAAAGCCGTTGATTTAGTTAAAGACAATTTAGCGGATGCTGTTGTTTCCATGGGACACAGTGGTGCTACAATGAGTTTAGCAACGCTTCGTATTGGAAGGCTCAAAGGTGTCTTACGCCCTGCTATTGCTACGATTATGCCAACAGCAATTGCTGGTAAACTTAGCCTTGTATTGGACGTTGGTGCTAATGTTGATTGTAAAGCAGAACATTTGGTGCAATTTGCCGTTATGGGTGAGACCTATGCAAAAGATGTTTTAAAAATTGCTAAGCCAAAAGTAGGGCTTCTTTCAAATGGTGAAGAAGAGAGCAAGGGCAATGAAACAACAAAAGAGGCATTTTTAACACTTAAAAAGCTTGAGAGTTTTGTCGGTAATGTAGAAGGTAATAATGTTTTTGATGGCTCCGTTGACGTTATCGTTTGTGACGGTTTTGTCGGTAATATTTTACTTAAAGCCAGCGAAGGTGTTGCCGATTCGATTACGAAAATTATCAAACAAAATGTTAGGCGTTCTCCTTTAGCTATTGCGGGAGCTGTGCTTATGCGCAAAGTATTTAAAGTGCTTAAAAAACAAGTTGATTATGCAGAGTACGGTGGAGCACCACTGATTGGCATCAACGGCTGTGCGATTATAGGGCACGGCAAAAGCAACTCTAAAGCAGTAAAAAATGCTATTTTCCAAGCGATTAATTTTTCAAGTTCCAATATCAATGCCGATATTGAGCAAAAAATAGCACTACTAGAGCAATAAAGGATAAACGTGTACGCATCTTTAAAATCCATTGGAGGTTATGCTCCAACTCGCATCCTTAGCAATGCTGATCTTGAAAAAATGGTTGATACGACGGATGAGTGGATTGAGAAACGTACGGGAATTAAAGAGAGACGTATTGCAGCAGCAGAAGAGGCAACAAGTGATTTAGGTGTTAATGCAGCCCTTCTTGCTATCTCGCGTGCTGGTATTGCTAAAGAAGAGATAGATCTCATTATTTGTGCAACACTTTCCCCTGATTATTTGTGTATGCCTTCAACGGCATGTGTTATTGCTGGTAAGCTTGGTATTAACGACGTGATGGCATTTGACATTAGTGCAGCATGTAGTGGTTTTGTCTATATGCTCTCTATGGCAAAAGCCTTCATTGAATCAGGAATGAAGAAAAATATTTTGCTTATTGGTGCTGAAAAAATTAGTAGCGTGATTGATTATACGGATCGCGGGACATGTATTCTTTTTGGTGATGGTGCTGGCGCAGTTATTATTGGTGCGACAGAAAATAAAGACGAAGCAATTTTAGATATTCATGCATCTGCCGATGGTCGCTATGGCGATCTTCTCATCACCCCAGGCTGCGGCTCCAAGTTTCCTTGTTCTCAAGAAACACTGGATAACAAACTCAATTACATCAAAATGCAAGGGAATGAAGTCTACAAAGTAGCGGTCAAAACCTTAACAAACGATGTCATTGATATTTTAGAAAAAAACAACATTGATCCTTCTCAAGTCGATCATTTTATTCCGCATCAAGCCAATTTGAGAATCATCGAAGCGGTACGTTCGAAACTCAATTTCCCTATCGAAAAAACCGTTTTAACCGTAGCAAAATACGGCAATACTTCAGCTGCTTCTATCCCTATGGCAATGAACGATGCTTATGAAGAGGGACGCATCAAAAAAGGGGATCTAATGCTCTTAGATACTTTTGGTGGTGGTTTCACATGGGCAAGTGCATTGGTGAGGTTTGGCGGTAACTAAATCTTCTTCCAAAGGCCGTAGAATATGGAAGCACTACATGCGTTAAAATCTGAAATTTCAAAAGTAATCGTTGGTCATTCTAAATTGATTGACTCACTGATTATCGCACTTTTGTGTGAAGGGCATGTCCTTCTTGAAGGCGTTCCTGGACTTGCAAAGACCACAACCATCAATACCCTCTCTAAAGCTCTAGGACTCTCATTTGGTCGGGTTCAATTTACTCCAGATCTTCTTCCCAGTGACATTATCGGTGCTGAAATTTTCAATCCTAAAAGTGGTGAATTTGTAGTTAAAAAAGGCCCAATTTTTACCAATTTACTCTTAGCGGATGAGATAAATCGTTCCCCTGCTAAAGTGCAATCGGCTCTGCTGGAAGCGATGCAAGAGTATCAAGTGACTATTGGGGATGAAAGCTTTAAACTCTCACGCCCTTTTTTTGTCCTTGCCACCCAAAATCCTATTGAATCAACCGGAACTTATACCCTCCCTGAAGCCCAGCTTGATCGTTTTATGATGAAAATTCTTCTAGGCTATACTACAAAAGAAGAAGAGATACGTATGGCACGTAGTGTGGCTTTGGGTATCCAAGAGAGCATTACGCAGGTTATGGATGCATCAACACTGCAAAAGCTTCAAAATAGCCTCAAAGCGATTCATATAGACCCACAAATTGAAGCCTATATGGCTGATATTGTTTTTGCTTCGCGGGATCCAAAGGTATATGGGTTAGAAAAGCTTGAAGCACTTATTCGTTTTGGGGCAAGTCCAAGGGCAACCATTGATTTGCATAAAGCGAGTAGAGCACATGCGCTGCTTTTAGGTAGGGATTTTGTGACTCCTGTGGATGTTGCCAGTGTTGCAAAAGAGGTGATGAGGCATCGCATTATTTTAAGTTATGAAGCAGAAGCCCAAACGATAAGCACCGATACCCTCATCGATCAAATCATCGAGAGTATTCCCCTTCCTTAAACGTGCAAACTCTCAATTATAACGCCATTATTGCGCGAACCCGTAAACATCTGTTTGGTGAAATGGTTGGTGCTAACCCTTCGTTTAAAGAGGGGGATGGGTATGATTTTGCACAAATTCGCCCTTACATGTATGGTGATAATGTCAAACGTATCGACTGGAAACAGAGTGCCAAAACAGGGCAAATGCAGCTGCGTAGTTTTTACGAAGAAAAAGAGATTAATGTTTATGTTCTTGGGTTAATGAGCGGTAGTTTGCATTTTGGTGTGGATCGCATGAAGCAAGAGATGATGGCAGAAGTTGTTGCTCTTTTGGGATTTAGTGCGCTTCAAAATGGAGACTTTTTCTCAGCGGCACTCATGGCAGAGAGACTTTTATATGAAACTCATTACTCTAAGAAAGAGGCGATGGTGCGTGAAGCAACGCACAAAACTCTCGAAATGCCTGTGATTGGCTCTTCACTTCATTGGCCATTGATTCAAGCGTATGCATTAGAGCGAATTAAAAAACCTTCCCTTCTTTTTCTTCTGAGTGATTTTTTTGAACAGCCTATGTTAGAGGCGATCGCTCAAAAACACCGTGTGGTAGCAGTCATGTTACGTGATCATTTTGAAGAAAAACCAACTGCTTTAGGCTCACTCTCTGTTAAAGATCCTATGAGTCTGAAAGAAGAAAAAATCGTCTTAGATGATGCCATGGTCAAAACGTATTGCGCACGTCAAGAGGCATTTGATGGAGCATTATTCAGCTATTTTAAAAAACATCAGATAGCGTATGTGCGTCTTTATACCAACGAAGATCCTTTTATTAAACTTGCTTCTTTTTTTAGGATACTCTGATGGAAGCCCTTCGTGATATTAAAGGCTTAGTGGAAATCAGCGATGTTTCGTGGCTATGGATACTGTTATTGGGTCTTGGCATCATTCTTTTAGGGGTGTGGTGCGTATGGAAAATGAAACAGACGCAAAAAGTTCCGACTTTGAAAGAAAAAGGGATGCGTGCTTTAAAAGCTGTGAGAATCGATGATGCTAAAGCGTGCGCGTATACGCTCACACAGTGGGGTGACCATGTCGTAAATGCGCACAATCAAGGCACGTTTGAGGTACTTAAAAAGATGCTCTCGCCCTATAAATACAAAGCGTATGATGCACCGCTGAGCGAAGAGGAAAAAGAGCTGTGGGAACAGTTTTTAGGAAGCTGTGATGTTCACATTTGAATATCCGTATCTCTTCTTGGGATTGATGGTTTTTATCGTCTGCGCCTTTACATGTAAAGCAAAAATAAGTGTGATTTATATGCCTCATTTTCTCTCGTTACCTTTACATGTAAAAACAAATCGTCTTGAAATGGTCTTAAAATGGTTCATGCTTACGATGCTGTTTACAGCCCTCTCATCGCCTGTATTACAGACCAAAGAGGAGCAGTTACGACTTTCACACTCTCTTCTTTTACTGCTGGATGTGAGCGAGTCGATGCATCAAAGTATGGTCGATCATACGACAATGAAAAGCAAATTTCTCCTCTCAAAACAGATGGCATCTTCGTTTATACAAAAGCGCAAAGACGATACTATTGGGGTAATCGTTTTTGGCGATTTTGCCTATGTGGCAACCCCTTTGACCTATGATTATGAGAGTGCCTCGATGATTGTGCAAACTATTGAAGAGGGAATTGCGGGAACCAAAACCGCTATGTATGACGCACTCTTCTTAGCCACACGTTTGCTACAAAAAAATAGTGCCAAAGAGAAAGTTGTGATCTTACTCACGGATGGATTCAATACCACAGGACAGATTCCGTTAGAGGCAGCACTTCGTGCTTTGGAGAGTGAAAAAATAAAAGTGTATGCGATAGGTGTTGGCGCAGAAGGTGAATTTGATGAGCCTGTTTTAAGGCTTCTTGCCCAAAAAAGCGGTGGGGAATTTTTTAAAGCCAATAGTGCGAAAACACTTGAGGGCATCTATACCAAAATTGATGCGATGGAGCGAAGTTTGCAAAAGAGTTCGGGCAAATACCACCACACGTATCTGTTTCATTACCCTTTATTGCTGGCTCTTTTCTCTCTTTTGGGCTACATCTACGTTACATCTAGGCACAATCAATGCATTTAGAATCACCTCTTTTTTTACTGCTGTTGCCTTTCGTATGGGGAGCGTGGAAAATGGTTCAGTCTCGTAGCAAAAAATCCATTTTTTCCCACGAGATCCTTGCGCAACTTTTGGTTGAAAAAAGTGTGGCAACAAAGCAGCCAAGATTCTTACTCTTAGCCCTTATTTTCATCATTCTAGCCCTTTGTAAACCCGTTTTACATGTAAACAAAGAAGGGGCGGTACAAACCCATTCAATCAGCTCTCTTGCCATTGCGATAGATATCTCAAACTCCATGTTAGCGCGGGATGTTTTACCCACACGGTTGGGCTTTTCCAAAATGGCGATTGAGAAGATTTTTGAAAAACTCACGCATTTTCGTATTGCTCTGCTTGCGTTTTCCAATGATGGTTTTTTGGTTGCTCCCATGAGTGAAGATAAAGCCAGTTTAAACTTTTTACTCAAACATTTAGATCCAAATGCAATGAGTAGCGAAGGAAGCTCGATACCCTCTGCGATTCGATCTGCCAAAAAAGTTTTTACGGCAGGGATGAGCAAGGATCTTTTGATTATTAGCGATGGTGCCGATGGTGAAAAAATCGAAGAATCGATTGCCTTAGCGCGTGCAGAGCAGATACGTGTTCATCTGCTTTTAGTTGGCACAACGCAAGGTGCGATGATTTATAACGCCAAAGGCGAAGCGTTGAAAGATCAAAAAGGCAATCTGGTCATTACCAAACGCGCGGATGAGCTTAAAGCCTTAGCCCTTCAAACCGGTGGAGTGTATCTCATCAGCAGTGGAGAGCTTAGCGAAATTGGCTGGTTATCCGAACAAATTGCGCTAAAAGCTTCCAAAAGCGATGTCCAAACGAAAGAGTCTTATACTCTTAAACAGCTTTTTTACTATCCGCTTACCCTCTCCTTAGTGTTTCTCTTTTTGGCTTTTCATGGATTACATGTAAAACGTTTGAGCGCGCTATTGCTCATAAGTTTCGCGCTCACTCCCGCACACAGTGGTATATTGGATTGGTGGGAGATTGCTCAGGCAAAAAGTGCGTATGAAAAGGGTGACTTTGCAGAGGCTTCACGGTTGTATGAGCAGGTGGACATTGCTAAAAAAAGTGATGCTTCTGCGTATAATTTTGCCAATGCACTGTATCAAACCAAGCAGTATGAAAAAGCTTTAACGGTGTATGAGGGAATCAAAGAGAAGCGTTTGGAACAGCAAAAATTGCACAATAAAGGCAACACTCTCGCCCAACTTGGGCGTACGGATGAGGCTATTCATGCCTATGAAACGGCACTTTCCTTGAAAGAAGATGATGATACACGTTTTAATTTGAAACTTTTACAACAGCAGAAAGAGCAAAAATCCAAAGAGCAAAATCAATCTCAAAAGCCTGATAATCAAGAACCTCCAAAGGATCATCCGTCACAGGAGCAGCGTCAAGATGAAAAAAACAAAGAAGAAAGAACGCAAGACAAAGATGCTTCGCCCACTGCTTCAGAACACGAAGAGCCCAAATTGATGGATGAGAAAGAAGCCAAAAAATGGGAGCGTGCTCTTTTAGAAAATGAGCCATCTACCAAACCCATGAAAATGTACAAAAGTGATAAAACGGAGAAGAATAATGCGATTACATGGTAGTTTAGGACTCATTTTTCTCTTAGGCCTTGATCTTTTTGGGGCACGGGCTTTTTTCTTAAAACCTTCGATTGAACCAGGAGAGAGTGCTACCTTGGTTTTAAGTGCTAAGGGCGAGAAGATACACTTTCCAGCGATTGAACAGATTGAGGGTTTTAGTATTGTTGCGCATCAAAGTCGTCAGAGTATTGAGCTGAACAATGGGGTGATGAGCAAACAGTTAGATGCTTATTTTACATTTTATCCCGATCGCAATGTCACGATTCCTTCTTATGAAATCAGTGTTGATGGTGCCAAAGAGATGACGGAGCCACTGCACCTTACGGTCGCTTCCATGCCTCTTAGTGCGTCACAAAAAGAGCCATTTTCTTTTGAAATGAATGTCTCTAATACGTCTCCTCTCCAACACGAAGGGGTGAAACTTTCGTTTATTTTTAAGCGCAATCAGAATGAAACGCTTATGGATATGCGCTTTACAAAACCAGCGCTAGAGGGTTTTTGGGTTAAAGAGCTTGGACAAGACGCGCCACAGGTGCAAAATGGAGAGGTTGTACATGCCCTTCATTACATGCTTTATCCGCAAAAAAGTGGAGAATTTCATATCGAACCTGCCAAAATTGAGGTTGCTCGCCAGGTCAGCTCACGTGAAATGTTTTTCAATCAGGTGCAATGGAAGAGTATTCGCTCCAACGATATCACGTTACATGTAAAACCATTGGAAGGGGTAGATATTTTAGGCCATTTTACGATGCAGTTGCAGGTAGATAAAGATGAAATTGCTTCAAATGAGCCTTTAAATGTGACATTGAAAATAACAGGGGAGGGTAATTTAGATGATATTGAACCTTTCAATCTTTCCATTCCTGATGCAACTATCTTTAGTGATGCGCCAAAGGTGACGACATGGATGGATGGGGAGAAACTCAAAGGGGAGTTTGTTCAAAAATTTGCAATTAATGCACAAAAAACGTTTGAGATCGCTCCTATGACATTACGTTTTTATGATCCATCACTGAAGCAAATTGAACGTATTGTGACCCCCGCTAAGAGTATTCATGTGCGCCCTTTAGCCCACGCATCCGAAAAAGGAGTAGCGGTGGAGTCTATAGGAGACGCTGAAAACGTATGGCGCTTTGATACACGAAGTTTTTTACTGGGAATGGCTTTAATAGTGTTGATCGGAATAGTGCTAAGGTTTGGGATGCGTTTGAGGACATTTCATAACCCGATTAAAAGCTCTGCGCAAAGAGTGATACTTCAAAAATTATTGAAACATCAAGGGAAAAGTAATGAGGTAGATAGCTGGATCGAGAAGCTTGAAGCCAATCTCTATAGGGGTGAAAAACACCCCATCAATCGAAAGGCTATTGGTAAAATTTTAGAGAATTTTGTGTAAGGTAGTGGCTTTGCTCATCCATGCCTCAAGAGCTTTCCAGTCCTCTTCTTCAATCATTTTTTTTGATTTTTCAAGCTCTTGCTCAAAAATCTCAATCGAGCTCAAAAGATTGGTTTTATTTTGCCTAAAAATGTCTGACCACATTTGAGGTGAACTTTTAGCAACACGACTCATATCCCTAAAGCCACCGGCGGCAAGGGCTAAAATACTTTTAGGATCTTCTTGCCCCATAACACTATTTGCCAGCGCATAACTAATGACATGCGGAAGATGTGAGATAAAAGAAGCATGCGCATCATGCGAAATTGGGTCCATAAAGACAATTTTCATACCAATGTGTGAGAACATCTGAATCGCTCGGTTTTTATGCAGGTCATTACTGTTGTCGGTGTCACACAAAACAACCACTTTATCATGGTAGAGATTTTGAATAGCCGCACTGGGACCAAATTTTTCGGTACCTGTCATTGGGTGAGCAGCGATAAAGTTCGAGCGAATAGAATTAGGAACCGAAGCTACAATTTCCGCCTTAGTGCTTCCTAAATCAATGATCGTTGTTGTATCACATACATCTTTCAAGTCTTGCAGTGCTTTGATAATTCCGCCTACAGGAATGGCAAGGAAAATAACATCACACGTTTTAATCTCCGCAAAGGAGACAATTTCATGGACAAGATTAAGTTTTAATGCCTCTTCACAGTGACTAAGGTTGTGGTCAAATCCAACAATTTTAGAGACCAATTTGGTGTTTTGAAGCGCTAAGCCTAAAGAGCCACCCATTAAACCAAGTCCTACAATACCTACAACCATCAAAACTCCTTTTTTACCGTATCTTCAAGCACTTACATGTAACCTTTATGAGGTTTAATAGGCACTTAATTCTAGAGATGGTATTATATTTCAAAATATCTAAAATTTCTATATTTAGGGCTAATAAGCATGAAAAAAATAACTGCGTTATCGTTCATTGTTGCAACTTCATTGTATGCAGCTCCGTTAAAGAGCCTTCAATTTGATGGGTTAATCCATCTCTCACCAGAGACGGCTTCAGAAATGATCGATATGAGAGCCGGTGACTCTGTCGATATGGAAAAAATCAATAAAGCAGTCAAAACGCTTTACAAACAGAACTATTTTGAGGATGTTTGGATTGAAGAGGCAAGCGAAGGTGCTTTAATCATCCACGTTAAAGAGAAACCTGTTATTGCTAAAATTGATTTTTTAGGCATTAGTGAGAGTGATAAAGATGAGATCAATAAACTCATTGGTATCAAAAAAGGTGAAATGTATGACGTTGAACGTTCAGATGCTTCAAAACTGAAGATCGTTAAGTTTTACGAAGACAAAGGGTACTTTGATACCGTTGTTGAAACTAAAACAACGCCACTCAATGAAAAACTTTCAATTTCTCTTGATTTTGAGATTAACCGCGGTGAAAATGTTGTTATTAAAAATGTCACGTTATGTGGCGCGAAAAAGCTAGATTATGATGATGTTGAGCCAAACATTGCTAATAAAGCAGCAGAATGGCTTCCTTGGATGTGGGGATTTAACGATGGCAAGCTTAGAACCAATGATTTAGAGCATGACTCTGCCCGTATTAAAGATACCTATATGCAAAAAGGATATCTTGACTGTGAAGTAAGCCAACCTTTCTTAAAAACTTACCTTGATAACTATACTGCAGACCTCGTTTACAGTGTCAGTGAAGGGGAACAATACAAAGTTGGCGCCGTAGCGATCGAAATTCCTGAGGGCTTTATTGATAAAGATGAAGTCATTAAAGAGATGTTCCTTCAAAATGGAAAAGTATTTAACGTTGCAAAATTACGCAAAGATATGACACTCATTGAGACAAAAGTGGCTGATCTTGGATATGCTTTTGTTAAAATTGTTCCCGATGTCAAAAATGATAAAAAAACACACATAGCGGATATTACGTATCGTGTTATTCCTGGTGAAAAAGTTTATATCAATAATGTCAGAATTGCCGGTAATAGCCGAACAATTGATAGAGTTGTTAGACGTGAAATTTACTTAGCCAATAACGATCTTTACAGTAGAACAGATGTTACCGATACAAAAAGTGCGCTGAAACGAACAGGATATTTTGAAGATGTTGAGATTAAAGAAGAGCGTTTAAGTAAAAACTCTATGGACTTAGTCATCAATGTTAAAGAAGCTTCAACAGGCTCTATTGGTGGTGGTATTGGTTATGGTTCATCCGATGGACTTCTTTTAAGTGCCAGTGTCTCTGATGGAAATATCTTTGGTTCAGGCTTGCGAGCGGGGATTGATGTTGAAAGAAGTGATAGCGAACTTAATGGTGCAATCTCTTTAAGCAATCCACGTCTTTTTGACTCTGTTTACAGCCTAAGTGGCAAGGTTTATGCCGCAAAGAATGACTATTACTATTACGATGAAGAAAAATATGGTATCAATGTTGTTTTAGGCCGTAAAATTGCACGTAACTGGGGTGTCTCTTTAGGTTATATTATTCAACAGTCTCAACTTTCAAATCTTGATAATGAACTTGCTCCTTATAAAGGTGTGTTATGGACCGATGAGACAACAATTAAAAGCTCTATTGTTCCAGGCCTCTCTTTTAATAATACAGACGATTACTACCTACCACGTAGCGGTATTGCCGCAAGTACGAGCTTGGAAATAGCAGGACTTGGTGGTGATGAAAAATTTATGAGCAGTGTCAATAAATTTGCAACCTACTATGGTTTACAAGATTTAATTGATTACGATCTTATTTTACGCTATAAAGCACAGTTTAAATACCTTGCAATTAAAGATGCCGATGAAAAATACTCATATGGTGAAAAATATTATATGGGTGGTGTAAGAACCATTCGTGGATATGAATCAAATTCTCTTTCTCCAAAACTAAATGGTACTAATATCTTAGTGGGTGGTAATACTATGTTAATCAACACAGTAGAAGCGAGTTTCCCACTGATTGAACGTATGAAAATGCGTGCAGCAATCTTCTTTGACTACGGTATGATTGGTGATGATAGTTTGGATATTAAACGTGGTGGTACCGGTGTTGCACTTGAGTGGATCTCTCCACTAGGACCTATTGGTCTTATCTTCTCTCAACCGGTTATGGAAGAAGCGGGTGATAAAAAAGCTGCATTTGAATTTACAATTGGACAAAAATTCTAATACTTATGAAGGGGAGTTGAAAACTCCTCTTCACTCTTCTTCTACAAATTTCCTATTTCTTACTTAATTATAATTGCAAATGAGGCTGGTTTAACGAGTTGTTTAATCTGTTCATGCGCCAAAAAGAGCTTTTTTTCTGCTTGAATGGTGAGCGTATGGTTTTGATAGTTAATCGAAATTTTACTACGGCTCATATCACTGTTAATAGCTTTAGCAAGTGAAAGAATAAAACTAAGCCATTGGAGCGTCTGCATGTCAGGCAACAATGTTTTGTACAGTGCCATATCTTCTTGCGTCGGGATCTTATTCACATGGTATTTAATCAGCATAGCAATGAGAATTTTTTGTGTATGTGAGAATCCATAGTTGAGATTATTCAGGATAAAGTAAAAACTGTGTAGATGATTTTGATAAAAACCCAGTTTTGTTCCAATCGTACAAAGTTCAGCAGCAACGCCGAGTTCATTTTTATACTGTATAGGTATCGCATGTATCGGTAAAAGAGCATCAAAAAGAAGCTGTGAAACTCTCTTGATGTAAAGGTTGTCTTCTTCCATCAGTGAAAAACGATCTTTAAGACTTCGAAGGCTCAATTTGAAATCTGGGCTAAATTTATGGTGATGAGAGCGCAAGAGATCACATAAATAAGCACCTTCTCTTATCCCAGCACCACTGGTAATCATCTTTTGAGCGTTCAATTTTTGAAAAATAGATTGAAAAATAATACACCCTTCGCGCATCGTATCGTATCTATCTTTTCGTACACCAAGATTTTTAAGTCCTAAAACATCGGAGCTCACAATGGCATTCACAAAAGAGGTGTGCGATGCTATCTCATATTCAAAACCGTGAACCGTTTTAAGAGGGTAATTCGTACGTTCCATAATAATTTTTGAAAGTGATCTAAGTGTTCCACCAATGCCAATGATATCGTTACATGTAAAGTGTTCAGGAATTTTTTCTATCTCTTCATTGATAAAAGCGCGAATTTGATCCAGAGATACTTTCTTATCAAAAAAGAGTTCTTTGAGCCGAACGGTTCCAATATTAAGTGAAATGGTTTCAACAATGAGACCATTTTCAATTTTAGCGAGTTCTGTTGATCCTCCGCCAATATCGACCGTCACTGCATCTTTGATCTCTCTGAGGTAATTAAGGGCACCTACAGCTCCATAATAGGCCTCTTTTGTCCCCTCAATAATTTTAATATTGATATTAAGTTCGTTATGGATTTTGTTTATGAAAGCATTTGCGTTGGGAGCGTCTCTGAGTGCTGAGGTTGCAATGCAAAGTACTTTGTTGCATTTAAAGCTTTTAATAATATGACCAAACTCTTCCAGTGTGGTAAACGCACGTTTAAGTGCAGCATCTTGGAGGATGCCCCCAAAATTGTAAGCACCTTCTCCAATGCGTACACGGCTTTTTGTTTCATTAATCAGATGAAAAGCGAAACGGCTACTTTTTTCAAAGATTGCCATTCTCGCAGAATTGGATCCTATATCAATAATGGCTGTGCGTTTTGACATTAAAGGTCGTTATTTAGCTGTTCGTATTTTAACTTTAGCTCTTCAACGCTTTCGATATTATCGGGGTCTGCAACAATGCATTCAACAGGGCATACAGAGATACAGGCAGGCTCATCATAGTGGCCAACACATTCTGTACAGACATCTGGATCAATGATATAAATAGGATCAGACTCCTCAATTGCTCCATTTGGGCATTCATCGCGACATGCGTCACACGCAATACACTCTTCCGTGATCATTAAAGACATGCTTGTTTTCCTTATTTGAAGTCAAATTTATTGACGAGTTTATACACTAAAAATACTTTAACGAAATTTAAAGAGAGCGTTTTCGAACGGGAAGTAAGAGAGTAGCGACAGTTCCTTTCGCATCTTCTCTATTTTTAAGGGTAATTTTAGCCCCTAATGCATCAGCAGCATTTTTTGCAAGGAAGAGTCCAAGTCCCGCTCCTGTTTGATTTCCATAACGTTTAAAAGGTGCAAAAAGGTCTTTACTCTCATCAATACCAATGCCTTCATCAATGACATAGACAAAAAATCCCTCTTTTGAACGTCGAGCTTGTATGGTAATATTACCCTCTTTAGGAGTAAATTTAATCGCATTTTGAACGAAATTTTGCAAAATATGCATCAAAAGTGTTGGCTGAATTTTAATCTTATAGCTTATAGGTACGATATCTTCAACAATATTTTTCTCTTCCATCTTGGCTAAAATTGTATAGTTATTGATCTGTTCTTTTAAAAAAGCGATCAAATCAATTTCTAAAGGTTTTTCAAATTGAGCCCCTTCTTGTCTTCCTATTTCCAAAATATTGCTAATCATTTTGTTCATATCGTTAATTGTTTGATTGTTGCTTTTAATTGTATCAATGTATTTTTCATTTTCACGAGGTTTTAAAAGGGTCACTTCATTTTTGGTTTTCATAACTGCCAAAGGTGTTTTGAGTTCATGTGCTGCCCCTATAAAAAGCTCTTTTTGAGAGTTAACAAAGATTTGAATGCGTTCGACCAATTTATTAATGCTAATACTGAGGGGTTGGAACTCACTTGGAAGTTTGTGCGTATCGATAATTTGTAAAAAATTTTCATTCATACTGGCCAATTTATTGGTAAGTGAACGGATGGGAAGCACAAGCATTCGAGAAAGGAAAAGCGCATAAAAAAGGATTAAAAAGATTGCCGTAAGATTAATAATAAGAATATTTTTGAGAATTTTATTGAGTAAGATATCGGTATTGGAAATATCTTTGGTAATCGAAATAAAATAATGCTCGCGATTTTCCAAAGGATAATAAATTGTAAGATACTTTTGGTCATCTTTTTCACTGTGCTCAAAGGAGGGGACATTGCCTTGATTGACACGAATAGCAATGGTAACTTGTACTTCGTTGGGGTTATTAATAGAACTCAAAGAGGGATCAAAAATATTAATACCCATGCGTTCAATGGAACTTGTGCGTGATGTAGCTATAATTTGAGCTTGTTTCGTGAGTTCTTGTGTAATATCTTCAAAAATAGAAATTTTAATGTAGTTGTAAAGAATGACAGAGAAGATTACAATCAGTGTTGCCGAAGCAGACACCAATTGTAATATAAAACTTTCTCTTATACTTTTTTGGGAAAGCAAAATCTATAACCTCTTCGTCTAACTGTCTCAATGGTTGAGATTTCCAATGGTTTGTCCATTTTTTGACGAATTTGGTTAATGGCAACTTCAATAACGTTTGGCGTTACAAGCTCTGGCTCTTCCCAGATAGCATCAAGAAGTTGCTCTTTTGAAACGATTTGATCGCTGTGACGAGCAAGGTGCGTTAGTACTTCGAATGGTTTACCTTTAAGCTCAATCTCTTGACCTTTGTAAGTAATTTTTTCTTCATCAGGATCGATTGTAAGGTCATCAATTTTGATAACATTTGTGCCACCAAAACGAAGTCTTGCTTCGATACGAGCGACTAAAATATCAAAATCAAATGGTTTACGGATATAATCATCAGCACCTGCTTTAAGGGCTTTAATTTCGCTCTCTTTGTCATCTTTTGCAGAGATAATCACTGCGGCAGTGCGAGGAGATTTTTGTTTAATGAGGTTGATAAGATCAACGCCATCGCCATCAGGGAGCATCCAGTCTGTTAAAACAAGGTCATAATTACGAATACCAATGTAGTATTCTGCATCTTTATAGTTTTCAGAGCTATCGGTTTGATAACCAAACTCTTGTAAGCCTTCGGCAATGGTCTTATTGAGGGTTACTTCATCTTCAACGATTAAAATTCGCATTATAAATTCCTTAGTTGCTAAAATTTAAACGTGATTATAGCATAATTTTAGCTAGATTTAAAGTTTTTTTAATTAAATTTTAATTTTTGGAGTAGTAATTAGTGTAAGAAACCCCAACCATCGCATTTGGCAAAATAGTAGGTTTAAAGATTTTTAATTTAATTTTAGACATTTGAGGATAGAGAACTTTAAGTTTTTGACTTAAATCTATCAGCGCATCTTCGAGTAAAAAGTAGCTCATCTGCTTCATTACCGTTTCTAAAAAGGCTGCGATTTTAGCATAATCCATAAAATTATCACCAGCATAATCATACGAAATCTTTACATGTAAAATAACTTTTTGAGGCGTGTGGCGTTCTTTCTCAAGAATACCCACAATCGTCTCAAACGCTAGATCTTGAATGATAATTTGCATTTATATGACTTTAGATTCTTTGCCTTGAAAGAGTCGAACAATATTTGGAATATGTTTATAGACAATCAAAAAAGCAATGATGAAAATCGGTGCATGTGTTTTAATGCCCTCAAGATCAGGATGAATCATAAAGGATGAAACAATTAAAGCACAAAGCGCTAGCAGCGATGATAACGAAGAGATTTTAAGTACTTTCCCGACGACAAACCACGTTACAAAAGCAATGAGCGTTTCAATGGGGAGCATCACAAAAAGCACTCCAGCTCCAGTTGCTACACCTTTCCCGCCTTCAAATTTAAGGTAGGGGCTGTAACAATGACCTACAACCGCAAAAACAGCAATCGCCCACAGTGTTTCAATGCTTAATCCCAAGAGTTTACCCACAAGTAAGAGCGCAATGCCTTTAAGTGCATCTAAAACAACGGTTGCAATGGCCAGTTTTTTTGCCAATGTTGGATTGGTGTCTTTAAGAACCCTGAGTACATTGGTTGCACCAATGCTACCGCTTCCACTTTCTCGGATATCTTTGCCTGTAAAGAGTTTAGTCAGCAATAAACCAAAAGGGATTCCTCCCACAAAATAACTTAAAATATAAAATTGAACGTTGATATTAAAAAGAAAATCCACACACAATCCTTCGTTGAAATTGCCACAGTATAGCAATAATTTTGTTATTATTTCTTTAACGCTATAATAAGTTTTTTCAATAGAACATGGGGTGTTTAGGATGAATAATCAAACATTAAAAGAAGAAATTTTAAAACTCAAACAAGAATTACATGTAAGCATTGTCGCTCATTTTTATCAAAAAGATGAAGTCTTTGAATTGGCTGATTTTACAGGAGACTCTCTCCAACTTGCTCAATGGGCAGCCAAAGATAGCAATCCATATTTGCTTTTTTGTGGTGTAGGATTTATGGGGCAAAGCGTCAAGATTTTAGCTCCTGAAAAACGCGTTTTAATGCCAAAAATTGCCTGTTGTGCAATGGCTCGAATGATTGATGTGGACTATTTTGATCAAAATATTGCTCTTTTAGAAAAAGTAGGCATTCAAAAAGAAGATATCTTACCTGTGACGTATATTAACTCTTCAGCAGAGGTAAAAGCGCGTGTTGGCATGATGGGAGGGTATGTGTGTACCAGCTCCAATGCTAAAAAAATTATTATGAAAGCATTGCAAAGCAATAAGAAAATTCTTTTTGTTCCCGATCGTTGTTTGGGACAAAACATTGCTAAAGAGATGGGGCTAAAATCGTGTGTTGTGGGTGATACGAGCGATCCAAAAGAGTCTGATATTTTGTGTTATAACGGGTTTTGCTCGGTTCATCAGCTCTTTGATGTGGATGATATCGCCTTTTATCGTGCGAAATATCCCGGTATTTTAATTGCCACACATCCCGAATGCAAACCTGAAGTGTGTGACCTTTCTGATTTTGTAGGATCAACAAGCCAGATTATTGACTACGTTAAAAAGCTTCCATTGGATCAAAAAGTAGCGGTTGGAACCGAATATAATATGGTGAAACGTTTAAGAGCTGAAAATACATATGTGCTCTCTTCTTCAAAACCAGAATGTCCAACGATGAATGAAACCACTCTTCAAGATGTTTACAATGTACTTTTAAGCATCAAAGAGGGGCGCTTTGAAAATGAAATAATGATCTCTGAAGAGACCAAAAAATGGGCATATGCTGCGCTCAATCGGATGTTTGAATTATGATTAAAACATTTGTCAAAAAAGCGCTTGAAGAGGATGTTGGGCGAGGAGATCTTTTCTCATTGGTAGGCAAAGACAGCTTTGCAAGTGCCAATATTATCTGTAAAGATGTGGGTGTTTTTGCAGGGCGCCCTTATGTTAAAGCCCTTTGCAAGATGAACAAACTTGATGTTACTTTTTATTTTGAAGATGGTGATGCCCTTCAAAAAGGGGATTTGGTCGCTTTAGTTGAAGGTAAATCTAAAAATATTTTACGCTGTGAACGTACGATGCTTAATCTAATGCAGCATGCCAGCGGAATTGCTACCAACGTGGCCCGTTATAAACAAATAATCAAAGGGTATGCTCTCAAACTTTTAGATACACGTAAAACCAGACCGCATCTGCGTGTTTTTGAAAAATATGCGATTCGTTGTGGTGGTGGGAATAACCATCGTATGGGGTTGGACGATTGCTTAATGATTAAAGATACGCATCTTAAAACCATCGATGATCTTAAGATTTTCATTGAGGAAGCCAGAGAAAAACTTCCTTTTACATGTAAAATTGAAATCGAGTCAGAAGACGTTGAATTTGCGAAATTTGCGATGCAGTGTGGTGCGGATATTGTGATGTGTGACAATATGTCACATGATGATATTAAAGCGGTTGTTGCATATAAAAACAGCCATTTCTCCCATGTCCTTTTAGAAGCCAGTGGCAACATCACCAAAGAGAATATTATTGAATATGCAAAAACGGGTGTTGATGCTATTAGTAGTGGAAGTTTGATCCATCAAGCGGTTTGGCTTGATTTTTCAATGAAAATCACCCATAAAACAGTAATCTGAGCAGGAATAGTGCACTGTGGCAGATGATCAAGAGAAGACGGAAGAACCCAGTTCCAAGAAGATTGATGATGCCAGAGCAGATGGCAATGTCCCCAAAAGCCAAGATACCAGTGCTTTTATAACACTGGTTGTGGCATTAGCTGCTTTTTTAGCACTTCTATCATGGATTGAATCGCGTGTTGTGTACCTTTACCTGTATTACCAATCTCTTATTGGAACCGAAATAACCAAAGAAGCGACATTACAAATCTCGATGGTGACCTTTAGGGAAATTATTTTTATGGTGATACCCCTCTCCTTAGCCGTTGCCATTGCAGGTATTTTAGCCAATGTGATGCAAACAGGGTTTATTTTTACGACCAAACCACTCATGCCTGATTTTTCAAAATTGGATCCGATGAAAGGGCTTGCAAACCTTTTTTCTATGAAAAAAGCGGTCGAAACGATCAAAATTATTTTAAAAGTAGGTGTTATTTTATGGGTTTGCTACTACTTTTTACTTTCGTTTACGAAAGAGTTACCAACGGTTATTTATTTTCCACTTTTTGATCAGCTCTCGTGGCTAAAACAGAAGATGCTCATTTTGGTTGCGGTTATTCTTATTCTATTTTTAGTCTTGGCATTGGCAGATTTACTGTTTGTGCGATTTACCTACTTCAAAAGTTTGCGCATGAGTAAGCAAGAGTTGAAAGACGAGTACAAGCAGATGGAAGGTGATCCTAAGATTAAAGCTAAGATCAGACAAATTCAGATGCAAATGACAAAGAAACGCATGATGCAAGAGATTCCACAAGCCGATGTCGTTATTACCAATCCAACACATTATGCGGTGGCGATTCGGTACAACCAAGAAAAAGAGGCAGCACCTAAAGTGATTGCAAAAGGCACAGATTTTATGGCACTTCGTATTAAAGAGATTGCGATGAACTATAATATTCAAATTGTTGAAAACCCTCCCTTGGCTCGTGAGCTGTATAAAAAATGCAATATGGGAGAGATAATTCCTGAAAATCTTTACAAAGCCGTTGCCGAAATATTGGCGTTTGTTTACAAAAGCTCAAAAAAACCACATTAACGGGCATCAATAACTTTTCAGTCAAAATTAAGTATAATTATCGCTTTATACACATGTGGAGTTCAAATGTATCACCAAGCGTGGAAGCGTATGCTGGAAGCCAATCACATTGTTATTGTCTCTCACGTTCACCCCGATGGCGATACCTTAGGCAGTGCGTTAGCCTTGTATGATGTGCTTATTCGTGCAGGCAAAAAAGTGACGCATTATAATAAAAATAGTGAATTACCACAGCCGTATGATTTTTTGCCTGGCTATACAAAGATCAAAAATACACTGCCTAAAAGCTTTGATTTGGTAATCAGTTGTGATTGTTCAACACGTGATAGGCTCAAAATTCCTGAAGGGGATTATGAGATTATCAATATTGACCATCATCTCACCAATCACTATTTTGGAAATATCAATCTTGTGGTAGATCGATTTTCAAGTGCAGGTATGGTTGTTTATGAACTTTTTAAGGCAAATGGCATAGAAATAGCTCAAGCATGTGCAACCTGTCTTTATACGGCTATTGCCGATGATACAGGCTTTTTTCAATACGGCGACATGGACGAGCAAACCTTTGCTATTGTGGCAGAGTTAGTCAAATGTGGAGCAAATCCTAAAGAGATTGCCTCAAAAGTGAAGCGAAGAGAACCGCTTTCAAAAATAAGACTCTATGGCTATATGTTAAACCATTTTGATTTGTATGAAAATGGGCGCATTGCTACGATTATTTTTGATAAGGCGACAGTGGAAGCAACAGGAGCAAAAAGACATGATACAAAAAATATTGTCAATATGCTCAGGAGTATTGTTAATGTAACGATTGCCATTATGATATTGGAAGAGAAAGAGGGAGGCTATAAAGTCTCATTACGAAGTAAAGATATTAACGTCTCAAAGATTGCGTTGGAGTATCAAGGGGGTGGTCATAAGACTGCTGCGGGTTTTGAAGTACCTGCTTGTGATCCAAAAGCACTTCGGGATGAAATTGTGGAAAAAATCAAAAGGATAGACAAAGAATGAAAAAACAGAGAAAATCATCTATAGCCGCGTTTGTGCTAGGATTTATTTTTTTAGTCTTGGTAGGTGGAGTCGCATTTGTATTTAACTCCAGTTCGTTTGAAAGAGAAGCTCCTAAAATAGTTCTTCCAAAAGAGATAGAATGGAATTTAAAAGACCCGATTGCTGTTCAAATAGCCGACGAAAGCGGTATTCGTTTTACCCGCGCATCACTTTTTGATGGTGAAAAAAGCATTGTGTTAGATACTAAAGAGTTTAAAGTGCCTTCAAAAATAGTGGATTTAAATCTCTCTTTTCCTAAAACAGGTTTTGGTGCCAACAAAAAAGTATTTGAATTAACGATTGAAGCAACAGACAGTAGCAGGTGGAACTTCTTTGCTGGTAACAGTGTTAGTGCGAAATCCGTTATAAAAGTGGATACAAAAAGACCCGAAGTAAATATCATCGGAAGTTCTTACAAGATTATGAAGGGCGGTGTTGCTACCGTAATTTTTAAAGCTCAAGATGAAGCAATGAAATCACTCTATGTTGAGACTAATTTTGGTAAAAAATTCTATCCTACACCTTTTTATAAAGAGGGTTACTATATTACATTAGTGGCGTGGCCTACTCATATTGAGAATTTTACAGCTTCGGTGGTTGCTATAGATCGAGCGGGCAACTTGACCAAAGCCCATGTACCTTATTTTTTACAAGATCGTAAGTATAAAACATCGACAATTGCTCTAGAAGATCGCTTTTTGGATGGTAAGATTTCTGATTTAATTGCAGAGATAGCACCAGAGCGATCATCCCTTACAAAATTAGAGAAGTTCAAATTTGTGAATGAAGATATGCGAAAAGGAAATGAAGTTAATATTTTAAAAGCAACCTCGGGTGTACCTACAGAACCAATTCTTGGATTTTCTTTGAAACCTTTCTATCCCCTTCGTAATGGTAAAGTGGTTGCAAGTTTTGGAGATCACCGCTACTACGAGTATGAAAAACAGCCTGCTAGTGAATCGTACCATTTAGGTCTTGATCTTGCTAGTAATGCACAAGCTACGATGCTAAGTTCAAATGATGGTGTGGTTGTTTTCGCTCGTGAGAATGGTATTTATGGTAATAACATTATTATCTCTCATGGCTTAGGTGTTTATTCTCTTTACGGCCATTGCTCTAGCTATATGGTGAAAGAGGGCGATGTTGTTAAAGCAGGGGATCCTATTGCAAAAACAGGTTTAACAGGCTTAGCACTAGGGGACCATCTTCATTTTGGTATGTATGTTCAGGGTGTTGATGTGAGACCTGAAGAGTGGATGGATGAAGTATGGCTTAAAGAGAGCGTCTTTAGTGTCATGGAATCAGCAAAGAAGATTATGGATCGATGAAAGTAACGCAAAAAAATGTAAGAGTGTTTCATATTGAAATTGATGATGAAGCCTCTTTCTTAGACTATTTTAGAAAAAATAGCCTTCTGTTAAGGGAATTCTTTTTGCTTATAGAAGGAGAGATTACTAAAAATATTGCCTTCGTTTTAGAGCAAAGTGGCGTTTGTTACAAAGAAATTAATCATTGCAGCATTCGTTTTGGAGGTATCAAAAAAGAGCTTCCATCTCTTGAAGAAGAACCTAAACCGAACTCTTCTGAAGTTATCTCTGAAGAGAAAAAGCCATTGCCAAAACTTAAGCTCTATGATCGTCCTATTCGTTCAGGTGAAGAGATTATTGAGAGTTTACCGATTGTTATTTTTGGTCGCGTTAACAGTGGTGCAAAAGTTTTTTCTGAAGAGAGTATAAGTATTTATGGTATTATTGACGGATTAGTACAGTGCGATGGTGAATATATCATGCTGAGCGGCATTAGTCCAAGAGGACATCTCATCTTTAATGGTGAGATTGTGGATAGAGAGATGATAAAACAAAATGTGCTTCAAAAAATCGTTATGCGCGATAACGTTCTTGAGATAAAGGAAGTTGTGTGAAACAGACCACATTAGCCAAAGCAGTTAGCGGTATTGGAATTGGACTTCATAAAGGTGAGCCTATTCAAATACGACTTGAGCCTCTTGAAGCCAATAGCGGTATACTTTTCTACCGAAGCGATGTTGGATTATTGGTTCAGGCATTACCTCAAAATGTTGTGAATACCCAGATGGCAACAGTCATTGGTAATGCAAGTGGTTATATCTCAACGATTGAGCATCTTCTCTCTGCAGTCTATGCGTATGGTATTGATAATATTAGAGTGGTACTGGATGGTGCAGAAGTTCCTGTGATGGATGGAAGCAGTGCAAGTTTTTGTATGATGCTTGATGAAGCGGGAATTCGTAAACTTGATGCAACAAAAAATGTTTTGATGATTAAGAAAGAAGTTGAAGTTGCTGATGGTAAAAAATTTGCACGTGTGACGCCTAGTCTTAAACCAACCTATAATTTTATGATTGAATTCGCGCATCCTTCTATTGGAAAACAAGAGTATAGTTTTGAGTTTAGTAAAAAGAATTTTATTGAAGAGATAGCGCGTGCACGAACATTTGGTTTTATGAAAGATGTTCAGATGTTGCGCGCTCGTGGCCTTGGACTTGGTGGATCTCTTGATAATGCGGTTGTATTGGATGAGACTAAGATTCTCAATCCCGAAGGTTTGCGTTTTTCCAATGAATTTGTAAGACATAAGATTCTAGATGCCATTGGTGATTTATCACTTTTAGGAGCACCATTTTTAGGAGACTATACTTCTTTCGCTGGAAGTCATAACTTGAATCATGAGCTCACTAAAGCGATTCTAAGCGATCCAAGTAACTATGAGATTCGCACATTGAGCGTTGAGAGAGCACAAGAATTTGAGAAGGTGTACGCATAAAAACTGCTGTTGATATTGTTGTTATAACGCTTACGTCTCCTTTACATGTAGGCATTTATGAAAATAACCACTTGATTAAATCTTACGAAACCATGGATCAAACGAGCGAAGCTTTGCCTTCATTGTTTGAGGCTATTTTAAAAGAGTTTCAACCAATGCGCCTTTTTTTTGCCAGAGGGCCCGGAAGTTTTATGGCGATTAAAATTACCTATATTTTTTTAAAAACATTGAGTATTGCACATAGTATCCCCCTTTTGGCGTGCGATGGATTTGTATTTAATGAAGGAAGAGCCATTCGTGCGATGCGTAATCTCTACTTTATAAAAAAAGCACAAGAGATTACAACAATGCATTTAGATAGTCCTATTGAACAGCATTTTACACTTCCCAATGTGTTAGATGAAACTCTTTTCAATGATGAAAATGAACCACTTTATATGTTACCAGCAGTTTAGGAGCGATGTTTGAAGATAAAAATACCAGCGACAAGCGCCAATTTAGGACCCGGATTTGATTGTTTAGGTCTTGCTATCGCACTTTACAATGAAGTTTGCATTAAGCCTTCAAGTTACCAAAGTATCTCAGTCAAAGGAGAAGGTGAAGAGAATGCAAAGCTTAAAAAGAACAATATTTTCGTCTCTATCTTTTATGATATTTATCAAGAGTTAGTTGGTAAAAAAGATCCTTTCCGGTTTGAGTTTTCTAATAATATTCCCTTTTCAAGAGGACTTGGGAGCAGTTCAGCAGTGATTGTAGGTGCCATTGCAAGCGCTTATGAAATGGCAGGTGTTAAAGCAAGTCGAGAGACTATTTTAAACAAAGCTCTTTTATATGAAACCCATCCTGACAATATTGCTCCAGCTGTTTTTGGTGGATTTACAAGTTCTATCGTTGAAAATGGAAAAGTAAGAACACTTAAAAAGGAGTTGAGCGAAAAGCTTACCGTGGTGATGGTTATCCCTGATCGTCCTATGTCTACGGCACATTCAAGGACATTGCTTCCTAAGTCCTATCCAATGAAAAATGTCGTTTATAATGTTTCGCGTTCATCTCAACTTGTGGCAGCTTTTTTCAGTGAAAACTGGGAATTTTTAAGAATGGCTTCCAAGGATTGTATGCATGAGCATCGTCGTATGAAGCAGATGAGGGAGCTTTTTGAGGTACGTGAGATTGCTTTAAAAAGTGGTGCATTGATGAGTACGCTCTCCGGAAGTGGTTCATCGTTTTTTAATCTCGTGAAGTCAGATGACGCTCAAAAGATTGCCACAGCGCTTAAAAATGCGTTTGGAATGTTTAGAGTAGAAATCTTTGAATTAGATAATAACGGTTTTGAAATCGTAAAAAGCTGAAAGACAGCTAAAATTTGATATAATCAGGCGCAAAAATGAGTCAACCCATACGAATGTGCATTGTTTGTAGAGAAAGATTTTTACAACAAAGTTTACAAAGATTGCAGATTGTAGGTGGAGAGCTCGTGCTCTTTTCCAAAGTTGGAAGAAGCTTTTATATCTGCAAGGCATGTATGACAAACAATGAAAAGAAAGTTGTAAAAATACTCAACAATAAGTGCAAAACAAATCACAAAGCAATGATGGAATTTGGTAAAATTTTTAAGGAGATAGGGTCGAATGGATAAAGTTCGTATAACCGAAATAGCAAAAGAACTGGGCATGAAGAATAAAGATATCGTTGATAAGGCGATAGATCTTAAGCTTGATGTCAAAGGGCATTCAAGTTCAATTAGTTCTGAAGATGCCGAAAAACTCATAAACTATATTTTAAGTGGAGAGAATGCGCAAGCAAGTAAGCCATCTGCTCAACCTAAAGCTCCAGAGATTATAAAAGTTGAAGTTGTCGAAACACCACCACTCCCTGTTGTTGAAAAACCCAAAGTGCATGAAGTAGCAGCAACTCCTAAAACCAAAACCTTGAAAGAAAAAGAGCTTGAATCTGGCCCTATCGTTCAAACGGCACCTCAAACAGAAGAAGTTGCAAACGTAGCAGCCTCAGAGACGGTAGGCGAAGAAGAGCCGGAAGATAAATTAGATCCGACGAATGTGCGCAAACGTAGAGGTCTAGTGATCGTTAAGAAGAGACGACCGGATGTTAAAGAGGTTGAAGTTGAAGTCAAACAGAGCCCATCGTCGTTTTACGGTTCTCGCGAAAATACGCCTTCTCGAAGTATTGAGTCAATGTTCTCTTCTTCCAATGCGGCAAGTGAGCTCCAAAAGAAGAAAAAGAAACTTAAAAAAGTACCAGCTGAGAAAAAAGCCAATACTGAAAAGTTAGATATTGCTTTAAATATTGAGATGGCAGATACCAACATTGATACGGACGAAGAAGAGATGATTGTTCTTCCAGATCTTAATGTTGGCATTACGATCAATGAAGAAGCCAAAAAGAAAAAACAGATTGATCCAAGTCAAATTAGAACGACTAAAAAAACAAATTTTGTGATGCAAGGTATTCAAAGAGTAGGTCGTAAAAGAAGACGTAGACCTTCTCAAGTTCAAGAAGCAGAAGCAGTTAGTGCGATTGAAATTCCTGAAGAGATCAGGGTATATGAGTTTGCTGAAAAGATCAACAAAACCGTGAGTGAAGTTATTAAAGAACTTTTCTCTTTAGGTGTTATGTTTACGAAAAATGACTTTTTAGATAAAGATTCGATTGAAATTTTGGCTGATACCTTTGGCGTTAACGTTACAACGGTTAATGATCAAGATGCATTTGACTATGTGAAAGCGTATGATGAAGAGGGCGAAGCGAGTGATCAAATCCTTGTTGAACGTGCACCAGTTATTACGATTATGGGTCACGTTGATCATGGTAAAACATCCCTTTTAGATTACATTCGAAGTGCCAAAGTGGCTGCAGGTGAAGCAGGTGGTATTACACAACACGTTGGTGCTTATATGGTTGAGAAAAATGGTAGAAATATTACCTTTATCGATACTCCAGGCCACGAAGCGTTTACCGAAATGCGTTCACGTGGTGCAAAAGTCACCGACATTGTTATTGTCGTAGTTGCAGCAGATGATGGTGTTAAACCTCAAACCAAAGAGGCGATTGAGCATGCAAAAGCAGCAGGCGTTCCTATTATTATTGCGGTCAATAAAATGGATAAAGAAGCAGCGAATCCTGATCTTGTCAAAGCGCAACTTGCTGAACTTGGTATTACTCCTGTTGATTGGGGTGGCGAGCATGAATTTGTGCCAGTATCTGCAAAAACAGGTATGGGTATTGAAGACTTACTTGAGACGATTTTATTGCAAGCGGATCTTTTAGAACTTAAAGCAGATCCAAGCAGAGAAGTTAAAGCAACCGTTATTGAAAGTTCCCTTGAAAAAGGACGTGGTCCTGTGGCTACGGTTGTTGTTGAAGACGGTACGATGCGTGTAGGCGACATTGTCGTTGCAGGTATTGCCTTTGGTAAAGTCAAAGCATTGCTAAATGATGTAGGTCAGTCTGTTAAAGAGGCCTTACCAGGCGAACCCGTTGTTGTTCTTGGACTTAGTGAAGTTCCAGGAGCAGGAGAGACACTTATTAGCGTTAAAACCGATAAAATTGCACGTGAATATGCGAAGAAAAAAGCAGAATACTTGCGTCAAAAAGAGCTCTCTAAAACAACCAAAGTTAGTTTGGATGATCTAAGTGCAATGATTGCAGAGGGTGCTTTAAAAACATTACCTGTTATTATTAAAGCAGACGTTCAAGGTAGTCTTGAAGCGATCAAAGGTAGTTTAGAGAAAATCAGAAACTCAGAAACGAAAGTGAATATTGTGAGTGCGGGAATTGGTGGAATTACGGAGAGTGATGTTGCCCTTGCGAGTGCAAGTTCTGATTGTATCATTTTAGGTTTCCATGTTCGCCCAACAGGTGTTGTGAAAGAAAAAGCTCGCACAGCTGGTGTTGAGATTAAAACGTATAACATTATTTATGATTTGATTGATGATGTTACCAATATTGTTACAGGACTTATGGCTCCAGTGATTCGTGAAGAGAATATCGGTCAAGCCATGGTTAGAGAAGTGTTCCCTGTGCCAAAACTAGGGCACATTGCAGGTTGTATCGTAACGGATGGAACAATTAATCGTGGTGTTAAAATCAGGGTTATTCGTGATGGTGTTATTATTTATGAAGGCAGTGTTTCCTCTCTTAAACGTTTCAAAGATGACGTTAAAGAGGTTGGTAAAGGTTATGAGTGTGGTGTGGGCATTGAAGGCTATACCGATATTAAAGTAGGCGATTATATCGAAAGCTTTAAAGAGGTTGAAGAAAAAGCGAAACTATGATAGACAAAAGTATTAAAATTCAGAGAACCCAAAGCGTTTTAAGGGAACTTATCCCTGAAGCGCTTTCAACCTTAGAAGATGAAATGCTTCGTGGGGTTTGCGTTATTGATGTCGAGTGTAGTCGCGGAAAGTACGATGCAATTGTCTATTTAGATGGTTCTGTGTATGATGAGGCTGAAAAGCGCTATATTCTTTCTCATTTAGATCGCGTTCAGCGTCATATCCAGACACACTGTATGCAAGCGGAAGGCTGGTTTCGTTGTCCACGTTTTACATTTTATTTCGATGATAGTCTAGAGCGCCAAAATAAGATGGATGCTCTGTTTGCAAAAGTTGAAGAAGAGCTCAAAAAAGGTAAGAATAACGATGCTTGATAAAGAACAAATTGTCAAAATTGTAGAGAGTTGCGGTGTGACTTTGTACGATACTGAGGTAGTAAGCGAATTTGATAAAAGAATTTTTCGTCTGTATATTACCTCAAAAGAGGGGATTAGCCTTGATAAATGTGCGGAGATCAGCCGTATTTTGTCACCTATTTTTGATTTAGAGCCACCGCTGGAAGGTGAATATCTTTTTGAAGTCAGTTCTCCTGGAATTGAGCGAAAATTGACCAAACCTGAACATTTTACAGCTTCTCTTGGCGAAAAAGTCAAAGTGAAACTTAATAACAAAGAGAAATTTATTGGTCTCCTTGAAGCCTTTGCAAACAATGTTGCTTCTATACGCGTTGAAAATGAACTCAAACAGATTTCCCTGGATGAGATTGAAAGTATCCGAACTTATTTTGAATGGTAAGCGCATTTGATGTTCATTTAATGCAAAAAGCACTTGATGCCGCTTGGGCGTATCAGGTGCTAACCTTCCCAAACCCTGCGGTGGGAGCGGTTGTGAGCAATGACCAAGGTGATATTTTGGGTATTGGCGCACATCAAAAAGCGGGATCTCCTCATGCTGAAGTCCTTGCTCTTAAAGCAGCGTATCAAACTCTTACAGACGATAAACGCATCAGTGACATTGATGATGCAACAAAACTCCATACGTTTTTAAAAAAACATCACCATCATCTTTTTCATAATCTTACGTTACATGTAACCTTAGAGCCCTGTCATCACTATGGCAAAACACCCCCGTGTTCATCACTGATTGAAGCATTAGGTGTGAAACGTGTTGTTATTGGCTCTGTTGATAAGAGTGCTCAAGCCAAAGGTGGTGGTGCGTATCTGCAGGAAAAAGGAGTTGAAGTCGCGTTTAGCTCTCTTCAAAATGCATGTGATCTTCTGCTTACCCCTTTTACATGTAAAGAAAAAAAGCAACCATTTGCCTTCTTTAAACTTGCGTTGAGCAGTAATGGCGTGGCAACAGGTGGTATTATTACTTCGCTTGATTCTCGCAAAATGGTGCATCGTTTGCGTGATCGTTGTGATCTTTTGGTGATTGGTGGAAATACGGTACGAACGGATCGTCCCATTTTGGATGCAAGGCTGTGTGATGGCAAAGCACCTGATATCCTTATTTATTCTAAACAGACTGATTTTGATGCTACGATTCCTCTTTTTAATGTTTTAAATCGTTCGGTAATGGTCGCTTCCAATCTTCATAAAATTAATGACTACGCCATGGTAATGATTGAGGGTGGGCAAGGCCTTTTAGATGCACTCTCCAGCGAAATTGAATGGTATTTGATTTTTGAATCGCCTCATGAAAAAGAGGGAAAGACGATTGTTTTACCTTCAGGACTTCAAAAGGTTTTTACTCAAAAAGTGGGTGAAGATACGATGAGCTGGTATTTTAAGCATGTTTGATCTCTATTTTTTCTTTGAGGTTCTCATTGTTCTTGTCGCTGGATTTTTTCATGGGATTGTTGGTTTCGGCTTTCCTATGGTTGCCACACCGCTTTTTGCTCTTTTTCTTGATCTTAAACTGGCCGTATTGTATACACTTTTTCCCACATTAACGACCAATATTATTAGCCTTAAAAAAGAGAACTCATTTTCCGACATCTGGAAAGAATTTTGGCCTCTTATTCTCTCTGTTATGGGTGGAAGTATCGTTGGAACGCACTTGCTTGTGGCCTATTATCACAATTCCTACAAACTGATTATCGCAGGCGTAATGCTTCTGTATCTGAATAAAGAGCGATTACATTTCTCGCTGGGAAGTGCGGTGAGCAAAGATAAAAATAGTGTGATTGTTGTAATCGGGCTTATCAGTGGTTTAGTAGGTGGTATGGCAAATATTATGTCACCGATATTGATTATGCTAACCCTAGAGCTAAAATTGGATAAAAAACGTACTATTGGTGTGATGAGCCTCTGTTTTATTGCCAATAAAACGCTTCAGATTCTGATTTTTGGTTACCATGGAAGTTTCACGCTTGACAATAGTATTCTGATCGCCCTTTTTGTTCTGATTTCATTGATAGGCTTTTGGATCGGTAATACAATTCATAAACGGATCAATGAGAAGCGTTACACCATGATTTTACATACGATGCTTTGGGTGATTTCGTTTTATCTGATCTTCTCTACATTTTACATGTAAAGAGCATATTTACGTAACAAAAGCGCTTGAGCCTCTTTGTATCGTGGTGTATCGAGCGAAGGGGTTGACTCTATCAGTGGTGCATATTTTTCATACGTTTGCCATACTTGCAGTGCGCCCTCTCTTTTTCCTTTGCATGCTAAGGCTAACGCGGTAGATGCGTTGATAAGACCTTTGAGTATTTTCGATTCGTCCATAGACTCAGGAAGTTTTTTCAAACGATGCCACTCCACTTCCAATACTTCATGCCCTTCAACAAACTGATCGTTTTCAACGACTTCTAAAAAGGATTCAATGGCTAACATGCGGACTCTTTATTTTGGTTTTTGGGGAAGGCTCATGCAAGTAAAAGCCTTGTGCATAATCAATGCCAAGCTCTTGTACTTTTTCTAAAATCTCTTTTTTATGAACAAACTCAGCGACGACTAAAATGCCGAGGTTTTTAGCAAAATGGGTAATCGCTTTAACGGTAGCATAGGCGTTAGCGTCGGTATCAATATTTTTAATGATGGAACCATCGATTTTGATGAAATCGACGCTCAGGCGTAGCAAATATTCAAAGTTAGAATAACCTGCTCCAAAATCATCAATGGCAAGCAAACAGCCATGCGCTCGTGCTTGTTGTAAAAAGGTTTGAACATCTGCCGAGTCTTCAATGCCCTCTGATTCAACAAGTTCGAGGGTAATGCGTCCATGAAGCATAGGGTATTGTTGCAACATATCCATAAGGTAAGCTGTGGTCTCTTGATTTAAGATGTCTTCTTTGGTAATGTTAATCGAAATATCACAATGAAGCTCAAGGGCAGCTCGAAATCCTTCTTGAATGACAAAACGCGTGAGTTGATCGTAGAGATGCATGCGTTTAGACAGATCGATAAAATGATATGGAGAGATGATATTCCCTTTGGTATCAATAAGGCGAATAAGCACTTCGTATTTTTTGTGGCTCATACTCTTTACATGTAAAGGAACAATCTCTTGTAAAAAGATGGTGAAGCGGTTCTCTTTGAGCGCACTCATAATCGTCTCATTCCATTGAATATCTTTTTGGAGGCGTTCTTCAAAACCCTTACTATCATCATAGACAATAAAACTTTTATGGGATGAGCGTGCTTCTTTCATCGCAATCTCGGCACGATTGTAAAGATATCCGGCTCCATTGGCAATACCAAAACGAAGGGTAAGTGGATAAAAGGCATTTTGAATAAAAAGTCCCTCATGGCTTAAAATGGCAAGAATATGATGGCATTCATCGTTAAAAGAGAGATCAGGAAGTGAGGCATCGCAAAAAAGAGCAAATTCATCGCTTTGAAGGTGAAAAAATTGCCATGATTTTGGCATAAGCTGCTTGATTTTAAGCGCTAAATGACGTAAGTAAAGATCACCAAAAGGCTGTCCATGAAGGGTATTGATGTCCCGAAAACCGCAAATATTTAAAATAGCCAAATGTGGATTTATAGAACTATCGATGGATTCGAAAAGCACTTTGCGACTTGGTAGTTCAATGAGCTTCTCTTTGCGAAGATGATCGACATGTTCAAAAAGCTCACTCACATCGTAACGAATGGCAATGTACTCTTGTACCTCACCTTGCGTGTCAAACAGAGGCATAATGACAGATTTAACAAAATAAGCACTTCCATCTTTGCGTCTGTTTTTAACAACCCCTTTCCATGTTTTCCCCTCTTTAAGGGTTGCCCACATCTCTTTAAAAATACTTTGAGGGTTGTCAGGATGCCGGACGATGTTATGGGGTTTTCCTAAAAGCTCTGATTCGTTATAGCCTGAAATAGCACAAAATTGCTTATTGGCATAAGTGATAATGCCTTTAGCATTGGTTTTTGAAACAATCGTGCTTTCATCTATCGCTTCTTTATAGTGTTCTAAAAGATTTGTCTGCTTTTCATGGTCATAAATAAGATGTGCGATTTCGCCTAATTCATGTTTTTGGTGTGAAAGGGCCACGATATAATGAAGATTATGGCTCTTAAGTGCCATGGAGATATGCCGAATAGGGGTAAAAATAATTTTTTGGGTCAAAATATAAAAAAGCGCCATAGCACTTAAGATGATAAGTAACCCAATGAATGCAATAGCATTTTGAAATTCACTCATAAAAGTGAGAAGCGTAGGTGTGTAGTAAAAATCAAGATACCCAATCACTTCATCTTTTAAAGAGAGGAGTGGAATCTCAAAATGCTCCTTTAAGAAGGAATGGTTCTCTTTTTGAAACAATGCAGACTTTCCAAGAGTGACTAATTCCATGTTTTCGAGAAATGTTTTATCAAAAAGGCGTCCCAAAAGTAAATAACCCATGGGTTCACCTGTCCGTGTTAAATTTGAGGAGGCATGAATGGGCGCTAAAAAAAATTGAATAAACGTTCCATTTTCAGAGTGGTAAAACTCTTTAAAAGGGGACGATGAGGTGTCAAATGAGGATAAATCGATATTTATGTTTTGGACGTCGTTACTTTTATGGCTAAAAACCTGCTTTTTTGAAGCATCAAATATAAAAATATAGTGAAGCTCAAATACAGGAATCATAGGCTCTAAATTCTCCTTGCTCCATGCCAAATCGTGGGTATTTACAAATGCAGCCATTTCATCCGATCGTGAGTAGTTAAGGCTCATTTGCCTCATCGTGCTATTTTCAAGATTTAAGGCAGCTTTATAGTGCTCAAACACACTACTTTGCTCTTGTTCAATCTGGCTTTGTTCTTGTGCTTTTATACTAAACCACACACTCGCTATTAAGATGAGTGTACCAGAAAGGATGATGGCGCTGTAAAGTGCGTATGTTTTTGCTATTTTCATGTACTCAGTATAGTTAAAAGCGATTTAAATTTGCTTTATTTTAAAAAATAAGATACACTATTTTCCTAGAAAGATGAGGTTCGAGTTCATCTTTGGTAGTTTTTTGATACGTGACCTTTAGTTAGCATCCTAAAATACTCCAAAAATACTCAATTTTCTACTTTTCGATACTTATAACAGGAGCATACGATGGCTTTATTAGAGGGAACCGTTAAATGGTTTAACAATGAAAAAGGTTTTGGATTTATCCAACCAAACGATGGCGGAAAAGATGTATTCGTACACTTTCGTCAAGTAAATAGATCAGGTTATGGTCGTGTATCTTTGGCAGAAGGCCAAAAAGTCACTTATGAACTAGGCGAAGGTCCAAAAGGCCCACAAGCTGAGAACGTAACAGCACTATAATTTTTAGGAGGAGATTTTCTCCTCCTTTTCTTCTTTTTTTACCCAATCACTACAATCACTTCTTTTTTTCTTCACTTAATCTCAATCACAATACCATAATAGAGCGACACCTACGCATCATTCTCTTCAAAAAGAGCAATTTTAAAATAATAAACAAAATTGACATTAAATTTACATATCTTCTATACACTAGCATACTGAATTATTTTTAAGGAGGCTTTTATGAAGGTAGATTTGATGTTACGATTAGCACTGATTGTATCGTGTGTAAGTGGGCTTTTTGCGCTGGATACTGCAGAGCTTAGCAAACGTTCCGACAAAGGGTTTAAACCTATGGTGGTGAAAGAGTGGAAAGCACCCGACGAGAGTACTATTCCCCATAATATGTTTGGTGATACTGTGCGTTATGGAAAGGCATTGGTTGCTGAAACCTATAAATACATCGGTCCCGAAGTTGCTGATAAAAAGATGCGTTATGCGGGCAATAACCTAGCGTGTGCTTCCTGTCACCAAGAAGCAGGGACAAAACGATGGTCAGGTCCTTTTATGGCATCGTTCGCCTCCTTTCCACAGTACCGCAACCGTGATGAGAATATTGGAAGCATTGAAGAGAGAGTGAACGGCTGTATGGAACGCAGTATGAATGGAAAATCGCTTCCTGAAAACGGAAAAGAGATGCGTGCTATCGTGACGTACATGTATTGGTTAGGCCAAGGTGTTCCTATCGGGGCAAAAGTCGAAGGAGCAGAGTTTCCTCAAGTCAATCGTAAGATGATCATGACTCAAGCAGCCGATCCGATCAAGGGCGAGAAAGTGTACCAAGAGTTTTGTGCTTCGTGCCATGGTGCTCATGGAGAAGGTGTGAAACGTGAAGGTAAAGCGAACGGTTATGAGTTTCCACCACTTTGGGGTAAAGACAGTTACAACACGGGAGCGGGGATGTACCGCGTTATTCGCGCGGCGGATTGGATTGCTGCCAATATGCCTTTGGGTGCGGATAATCACAACCGTATCTTAACCGATGAGCAGTCCTACAACGTAGCAGCTTATATCAATAACTATGACAAACCACGTGATGTCAAAGCCAATCGTGAAAAAGATTTTCCTGATCTTAGTATGAAAGTACCGGATAGCGATGTTGGACCTTATGACGATAACAAAACCCGCCACCAACACAAATTTGGCCCTTACCAAGGGATTATTATTCCTGCGAAAAAAGCTCAGTAATCTTTATACTATGGCAGATTTTGGTCTGCCATAGTAAATATCTGCTTTAAAAATCAATGCGGTTTTTCTATCATAACGTTATGTTTAGACTATTTCTTTATAATAAGAGTATAAAAATAGAAAAGAGCCGCTATGAACAAAGAAAAACTTATCACCGATACGCAAACCTTGCACCGTTTTCTTCAGCTTCATTGCGATAAAAAGCATCAAGACATCCCTAAGAAAAAGGGAGTTTTGCAGGTGAGCTTTAAAGAAGAGTCGTTATGTGAACTTCCGTACCATGTGTGTGAAGAGTGCGAGACACTTTTTATCTATGCGTATGGCAAGCTTAAAAATTGTCCGCATGAGCATAAACCCAGTTGCCGCAAGTGTCCCGATTCGTGTTATGAAAAACCGATGTGGAAAAAGATGGCTGAGGTGATGAGCTACAGCGGTATGCAACTTGGCCTTACAAAAATACGTAAAATCTTTTCCAAATAATGCTCCCCTACCTTAGTCACAAAGCGTTTATGCTTTCCCATTATGGCGAAGCGCTTTTTAGTATTCCGGTCAATCTTGAATTTGGCTGTCCTAATCGTGATAAAGAGGGTAGAGGAGGGTGCTCATTTTGCCCCGAACATGGTGCACGCGCTGCTCAAATTGCGGATGCACACACGGTGGAAGAGCAGATTGAAAAAGCACTTTCCTTTGCTAAAAGACGTTACAACGCTTCTTCTTTTGCTCTGTATATTCAAGCCTACACAGGAACATTTGCAACGCTTCTTGCCCAAAAAGAGGCGTACGAAAAGCTCCTTAGCCTCTATCCTTTCCGCGCGTTCCATATAGGTACAAGACCGGATTGTCTTGGCGAATCGACACTGGAGTATTTGTGTGAACTCAATCAAAAAATAGATGTTGTGGTAGAGCTAGGTGTTCAAAGTCTGCACGATAAAAGCTTGGCACACATGAACCGCGGGCATAATGCAGCATGTTCCCTAGAGGCGATACAACGTTTACATGTAAAAGGTTTGAAAGTCTATGCGCATCTCATCATTGGCTTACCAGATGAAACGTTTGCTATGTGGAAGCAGAGTGTGCAAGGCTTGGTGGATGCGGGCATTGATGGCATTAAGTTTCACAATTTGCATGTCATTGAAAAGACGGACTTGGCGCGTGAATACGCACAAACGCCTTTTGCACTTTTAAGCGAGTATGCCTATGCCGAAGCGTTGATGGAACTGTTGCGCATGATTCCTTCGCACATTCCTATTTTACGACTTGCGACCGACACACCGACACATGAACTCATCGCTCCTAAATGGCATATGGCAAAAGGACAGTTTGGCGAATATGTCGCACAAACGATGCGGCATCGAGGTATAAAGCAAGGTGACTTGGTTGAAAATAGATCCGAAGAGCGGTATGAAATCCCACCCAAAATAGATTTGAAAGATGGTAGTGTGACGTTATGGAATGAAACGTACCATGATTATTACCACCCAAAAGAGGGGGCGTACACGCAAGCCAAAGCGCTTTTTTTGGAAAAGTCAGAGCTCAAAGGACGTCTTGAAAAAGGCGATGTGAACCTTTTGGAGATTGGTTTTGGGCTGGGATATAACACATATGAAGCCGTAATGTTAGCTCAAACGTTGGCAAAAAACTCTTTACATGTAAAAGCAATCGACCACGATCGTATGCTTTTACAAACGGCCTCTAACATCGTTCCAAATGCCTTACATGTAAAAATGTTGAACGCACTTTTTACATGTAAACAGTTTGAAGAGCATTTTGCGAGGGTAGAATTTTTAAACGTCGAAGCACGCTATGGGGTAACGCTTTTGAGCGAATCGTTTGATGTCATCTTTTTAGACCCATTTATCGAGAGCAATAACGCTTCGCTTGTTACGCTAGAATTTTTCCAAAACCTGAAAAAACTGCTCAAACCTGATGGCGTTTTGGTTGCCTCAACCGCGTTACATGTAAGCCAAATCGGACTCAATCTTGCGGGGTTTGACGTGCAAGTTGCCAACGATGAAAACAGCGACATCAAAGGTGTTGTCGCCACACATTCTACGGCTTCAAAACCGTTACATGTAAAAGAGCCGTACCGCGATCCTTATGGTATTTGGAGTGATAAAATGATTGAAACACTGCATCAAAAGAGAAGTTTGGTATAATCGTTTTATGATTTAAAGGAGCAAAAATGCAAGTTGTCATCGATGTCAAAGAGGGCTATGCTGCCCAGTTTTTGAGTATTTTGCAGTCTTTGGATAGTCGATTTTTCAATCAAGTAAAAATTGAGAAAAATAGCCAATTTATGCACGATAAAGCCTACCTTGAAAAAGAGCTTGAAGAGCTTAAAAGTGGTAATGCAACCATGGTATCGCTTGAAGAGTTTGAAGCCCATATCAACAACGTGCTTGACGAATATGCGCGTTGAGTTCAAAGAGAGTTTTTTCAAACGCTTTGAAAGTCAGCTTCGTTTCATAGCAAACGATAGTCCAAAAAATGCTCTAAAATTTAAAAACGAACTTCTAACCCAAATTCACTCGCTTGTCTTTCATCCTTTGAAATGCCGAAAATCTATCTATTTTGACGATGAGTCGATTCGTGATTTGGTGTACAAAGGCTACACGATTGTGTATCGCATCGCAGAAGATAAAATTGAGATTTTTGGTTTGATCAAATATCAAGAGCATGTTGGAGATTAAAAAATGATGGTATTTTATCCTTGGCGTTTATCGGTTGCATTGTCTTTAGATGTAAAAAGTTAAAAGTCAAGCCCTGACCCTAAAACGTTATGTGAAAAAGGTAAAGATATGACAAAATTTTTTAGTGTTGAATATGAAATTAACGCACAGAATTGGCGAAATGGACAATTTTCATTGCCAAAAAAGATTGCAAAAATTTTAGAATTAGAACCTTCAGATAAAGCGCTTATTGAAGTTACTTCTCATAAAGGGACAAGGTCTTTCATTGTTAATGTTAAATCTGGTTTGGAAATTTACGGGTTAGAAGACTATGTGAACTCTGGAGAATTAATTAGGGTTAAAGTATCACGAGAACCTATAACGATTGAATAATTACATAACAAATCAGAGGAAATAAATCAAAAAACTAAGACGGCTTTTTGATTGCTCATTTTAAATGTATCAATACTCAAAAAATTGCATTAGTTATTTGAAGTTACGCCCATTAAACGCCAATTTTATACGTTAAATTTTAGCTCAATTTTGTCTGCAAATCTTTACATGTAAAGATTTTTCACGTATAAAAAACCAACCAGCATTTTTATTCTATGAAAAAAAGCTTTATTTTTAACGCTTACTACTTCTTGTTACACAAAGCATCTTTACATGTAAACGTAAAAACATCAAAATATACGTTATTTTTACGTCATAGAGTGTCCTAAAGCACGATGAAAAGCCTATTTATCTAAAATCTTCTGCAAAAATAGCACTTAAAAACCGTATTTCAAATTTACATAAAATTTACATAGGAGGACTAAGATAGTCATACTTAAATCTTAGATAAAGGATAAAAGATGACTCAAGTGCTTAGCCGAAGAGGATTTATAAAACTCTCTTCTACCGCCGCGGCAGTTGCAAGTCTCTCAAGTATTCCAGGAACACTGGGTGCGATGGATGAGAGCCAAAAGCAACTTAAGGGCAATGCCAAATTTACACCGAGTATTTGTGAGATGTGTACGAGTTCATGTACCATTGAAGCACGTGTGGAAGATGGCAAAGGTATGTTTATTCGTGGTAATCCAGCCGACAAAGGCAGAGGCGGTAAAGTTTGTGCACGGGGTAGTGCTGGTTTTAACCAACTTTACGATCCACAACGTTTGGTCAAACCGATTATGCGTGTGGGCGAGCGTGGCGAAGGAAAGTGGAAAGAGGTCAGTTGGGACGAAGCATACACTTTCATAGCCAAAAAACTTGAAGAGATCAAACAAAAACATGGTGCACACACCGTAGCGTTTACCGCGCGTAGCGGCTGGACAAAAACATGGTTCCATAATTTAGCACAAGCGTATGGTTCCAATAATCTTTTTGGCCATGAAGCAACCTGTCCCTTGGCGTATGATTTGGCCATGGATGATATTTTCGATAATGGCATCAGCCGTGATTTTGCTAAAGCAAAATACATCATTAACCCAAGCCACAATGTATTTGAGGGTATTGTTATTTCGTATGCACGTCAATATATGGAAGCTATCGAGCATGGTGCTAAAGTTATTTCACTTGATCCTCGTTTTTCAACGATGTCAGCAAAAGCAACGGAATGGCATCCGATCAAACCGGGGCATGATCTTCCTTTTGTTCTTGGATTTATGCATACCCTTATTCATGAAAATCTTTACAATAAAAAATTTGTTGAAAAATATTGCGAAGGCTTTGAAGAGCTTAAAGCTTCCCTTGCGGAATATACCCCTGAAAAAATGGCAACGGAGTGCGATATCCCAGCCGAAGTTATTAAACGCATGGCACGCGAATTTGCTAAAGCAGCGCCAAAAGCGATTTTTGACTTCTGCCACAGAGTTACCTTAACACCTCAAGAGTTGGAACTGCGTCGTGCGATTATGATGTGTAACGTCTTGGTCGGGGCAGTTGAGCAAGAGGGCGGTTACTACCTCAATAAAGGGGCAGGTTTCTACAATAAATTCCTAGGTGAAAATGATGCCAAAGCACCGGTGCTTAAAAAACCAAAAATTCCTGCGTATCCAAAAGTAGAATTCCCAAGAATTGATCGTATTGGTGAAAAAGACAGTGAATTTTTCTTGGCGAAAAAAGGAAATGGCATCGTTACGTTAATTCCAAAAGCAACATTAGAAGATATTCCAGGGGTTCCTTACCGACTTCATGGTTGGTTTATCGCACGTAATAATCCCGTAATGACACAGTCCAATACCGAAATGGTCATTAAAGCGATTAAAGCGATGGATTTGGTCGTTGTTCATGATATTCAAGTCTCTGATACAGCATGGTTTGCCGACATCGTACTTCCTGATACAACCTACTTAGAGCGTGATGAAGAGTTTACAGCAAGTGGTGGTAAAAATCCTAGTTATGCCGTAGGTCGCCAAAAGGTCGTTGAACCCATTGGTGAGTCTCGTCCGGGTTGGAGAGTGGCTAAAGAGCTAGCCGAAAAAATGGGACTCAGTGCCTATTTTCCCTACAAAGATATCGAAGATTATCGTTTGCAACAAGTTGGTGACAACATCGATCTTTTGGCAAAACTCAAAGCAACGGGAATGGCAAGTTTTGGTGTTCCTTTACTGCTTCAAGATAAAAAAAGTGTGGCTGAATTTGTCAAAAAATACCCAAGTGCGGCGAGCAAAGTGAATGAAGAGGGAACGATCGATTTTCCTCATAAAATCAAACTTTTCAGTCCAGAGCTCGAAGCGGTTTCCAAAAAAGGCGCTTTAAGTTACGAGCCTTATAAGTACAAAGAAGCAGATGAGCTCTATTTTATCAATGGGAAATCAGCGGTTCGTACCAACGGTCATAATGGTAATAATGCTTGGCTCAATAATCTTTGTGATGACGCAGCTGTGTGGATTCATCCAAAAACTGCTGAGCGTCTTGGTATTAAAAATGGTGACAATATCAATGTTTACAATAAGTACAGTACTCAAAAAGGTAAAGCGCTTGTGACAAAAGGGGTCAGAGAAGATACGGTCTTTGCTTACTTTGGATTTGGTCATATCAGTAAAGAGCTCAAACGAGCTTATGGCAAAGGTGTTAACAGCAATGCGCTTTATTCACCTTTGGTATCGCCAAATTCAGGTATGAACCTGCATGTCGTTGGCGTCAAAGTCGCAAAAGCGTAAGGGGAGGAGAAAACAATGGCAAAAAAATATGGAATGATCCACGATAACAATCTTTGCATTGGCTGTCAAGCGTGCAGTGTTGCGTGTAGATCCGAAAACAAAATACCAGAATCCGTGTACCGTTTACAAGTATGGGTCAAGCAAGAAGAGTATCCTAATGGACAATTAGGGTATGAATACCACCGACAATCGTGTGTCCAATGTGAAAACACACCGTGTGTCAGTGTCTGCCCAACCAAAGCGTCTCATGTCAATGAAGAGGGCATCGTTTTAGTGGATGTTGATTTGTGTGTGGGGTGTTTGTACTGTGTTGCAGCCTGTCCTTACCAAGCACGTTATGTGCATCCTGTGACCAAAGCACCTGATAAATGTACCTTCTGCCACGAATCACGCTTAAGTCGCGGTGAAGAGCCAGCCTGTGTCACGGTGTGTCCAACAGATGCCCTTGTCTTTGGTGATCTTAATGATCCTAAAAGCAAAATCAACAAAGTGCTTTCCGAGAAAGTCACGTATCGACAAAAAGAGACATTGGGAACAAACCCAAAAATGTTTATTGTACCGAACCATAAAGGAGGGATCAACTCATGAATCAAATATGGGGCTCAATGGAGCAATATAACACAGTCGTTTGGCATTGGCCGATTGCGGTCTATCTTTTTCTAGCAGGTCTCTCTGCGGGAGCTATTATTTCAGCCATTGTGATTAAGTGGATGAAAGGGAATGATGTTTCCCCATGGGATGGTATTATCAAAGCGGGTGCTATTTTAGCGCCGGTAACGATTGGTGCAGGCTTGCTCCTTTTAATTACCGATCTAACGCGTCCACTTCATTTTTGGAAATTGTTGATTCACTATAACTTTGGCTCGGTGATGACGTTGGGTGTTTTAGCACTGTTTGCCTACTTCCCCGTCGTTATTCTCTTTTTCATGGGACTCTTTAAAAAAGAGCTTTTTGAAACGGGATCCCTTAAATTTTTAGCCCCCGTTGCAGATTTTGCACTGACGTATACCAGACTCATTGAGGGTATTACGTTGGTTTTAGCAGTGGGTGTTGGTGCGTATACCGGTTTCTTACTTTCAGCGATGAACAGTTATCCACTGTTTAATACCCCTGTGTTACCTGCACTTTTCTTGGTTTCTGGTATCTCAGCCGGTATTTCAGCCAATTTGATTGTCGGACTCCTTTTCTTTAATAGCAGTACCAAAGATAGCAATGTTAGCTACTTACACGGACTGGATGTTAAAGTGATCTTTGTAGAGCTTTTCTTCTTATTCATCCTCTTCGTAGGCATGATGTACCAAGGAGGATCAGCAGAGCATGTTGCGAAAATGGCACTGAGCACAGGAGGACTTTCTAGTCTTCTATGGGTGGGTGTGATTGGTTTAGGTTTGGTTTTGCCAATAGGTTTAAATTTCGCATTGCCTCAAGGCGTTAAACACTCGCATGGGTTTGTGATCTTTAATTCACTCATCGTTCTTGTCGGTGTGATGTCCCTTCGTTATTATATTCTCTACGCAGGTCAAATCTTCGTAGGATAATCTTTCGTTATCACTCAACTCCCTCTCATGAGAGGGAGTTTTCTTCTTCTTTCGTTACAATAGGCAAAATATAAATATTGTGATAGAATAATCTTCTTATAAAAATTAGTACTATTAGGCAAATATTAGATATATTGACATGTCATATTTAACATAAGGCAATTGAGTGAAGTTGATTAACTACAGCTACGAAACGCTTGATGCGTTGGAACGCTTTGCACGGACTTATTTTAAGCCTAACGATCATCTCTTTATCCAGCTTTTTTGTGGGACTTTTGAGAAGATTAAAATTCAAGAGATTCTTCACTTTCTCAAAAAAACGTTTCCTAAAAGCGTTATTATTGGTACCAGTACCGCCGGTGAAATTAAATCGGGGCGCATCAAAACAGGTACGATTCACATTAGTTTTTGCCACCTTGAAAAAAGTATTGCTAAAGCCCATTATTTTGCAAATGTCAATTTTGCAAGTGGCGAAAAGGCAGCTTCTTCTATTCTCGAGCGCGATACGAAAGTCTGTATTGCTCTTGCCCATCCTTTTGGCATTGATGACAGCGAAGATTTTATTGAAGGTTTTAATACCGTAAGATCCGATATGCCTCTTTCTGGGGGAAATGCCGCGGATGATTTTTTATTTCAGAGTGCCTTTATTATTTGTGAAGAGCAAATTTTAGATCAAGGTATTGTGATAGCAACCCTGAGCGGAAAAACTTTACATGTAAACAATGGATATTCACTTGGTTGGACACAAATTAGCAAACCATTGACCATCACCAAAGCCGATAAAGGCACCATTTACGAGATTGATCATCAGCCGATTCAAGAGATTTATCAACACTATCTTGGGGAAGATGTTTTAACCAATCTGCCTAGCACGGCTATGGAGTTTCCTTTTGTTAAAACATGTGATGATATTGAGGTGTGTCGTTCTCTCATTGGTGCCAATGTCGATGGGTCACTTCTCTTTTCTGGGCATTTAAATGAGGGTGAAAAAGTACGATTTGCCATTGGCAATGTGGAAGAGATTATGGACAGAGCGGTTGCCATACAAGAGCAGATCAATGAAAAACCTGTTGAGGCAATTTTTATCTACTCGTGCAGCGTTCGTAAACGCTTTTTGCAAAAACAACTTAACTATGAATTGGGACTTTTACAACAAATAGCTCCCACTGCAGGCTTTTTTACCTATGGAGAATTTTTTCATTCTGAGCATAAAAATCAACTTCTTAATGTTACGACAACGGTATTAACGCTGAGTGAATCAGATTATGTCATCTCTCATACACTGGGCGAAAAACCTGAAGTCAACTGCTCAACCCTCAAATCTTTAACACATTTAGTGAATACAACGCAGCATGAACTCGATGTAAATCTTAACTTTCTCAATCAGTATAAACTGATTTTAGATGAGTGTTGCATCGTCTCTAAAATGGATTTAAATGGGTATATTACCTATGCGAGCGAACCTTTTTGCAAGGTTGCAGGATACCCCAAAGAAGAGCTTTTGGGTAAAACACATCGTATATTCAGACCCAATGATGCGGATTCTACCATTTATGCGACTCTTTGGGAGACGATTAAAGCAAAAAAGATATGGAAAGGGATTATCAAAGGGGTTGATAGAGAGGGAAAGGTACATTACTTACAAAATACCGTCATGCCTCTTTTTGATGAAGCAGGCAATACATTAGAGTACATTTGTGCCCATTTTGACATTACAGACCTCATTTTAAAAGAACAGCTCATTGAACAGCATTTCAAAGATGAACTGACAGGGTTTGGAAACCGTGAAGCACTTTTTCACAGGCTTCGTATGGATGATACCTGTGCCAAGCTTTTGATCTTACTCAATTTAGTGGAATTTTCAGAAATAAACGACTATTTGGGCTACGACATTGGCGATGAACTTTTAAAACAGGTTGCTCATTTTTTAATGAAAACATTTGATGACAATCGAGATGTTATCTTTCGCATCAATGGGGATGAATTTGCAATTTTATTGGTTACAGAGGATTGTAAAACCTTCCGAAATGTACGCGATAAAATCAAGCGGCTTATTCATAATTTGGAGAAAAAAGTCTTTAATATTGGAGGATACGAGGTCGTATTAAGGCTGAATGTTGGTGTGGCAGAAGGGCTTTGTGATGAGATTTATATGCAATCACATGTTGCCCTGAAAGAGGCAAAGGCAGAGCATAAAGCGGTAGTTTTTTATGACGTGAACCATGCCCTTAAAGCTAAGACCAGGGAAAATCTTCAAGTCATTCAAAAAATCAGTACAGCGATTGAACATGATCGAATTGTTCCTTTCTTCCAAGGTATTTACGACAACACGTTGCAGAAGATCACGAAGTATGAAGTACTCATGCGGCTGCAAGAAGAAGATGGAAGTTACCTAAGCCCTTACTATTTCTTAGAACAAGCCAAGAAGACGAGACTGTATGAAAAACTCACCAAAATCATGATCCATAAATCATTTGAGTATCTTAAAGATTTTGATGTCGATTTTTCAATTAACCTGACGAAAGGTGATATTTTATCGATTTCCGTCAAAGAGTGTTTGTATGAAACCATTAAAAAATACAACTGCGCACACCGTGTTATTTTAGAGATTGTGGAATCTGAAGGTATTGAAAATTTTAGTGAGATTGCCACCTTCATTCATGAGGCAAAAAAGCTTGGATGTCGCATTGCCATTGACGATTTTGGGACGGGCTATTCCAATTTTGCGTACCTTGTTAAGCTAGAAGTGGATATTATCAAAATTGATGGATCGCTCATTAAAGATATTGATACCAATGAAACCAGTGCAATGACAGTTGAAACGATTATCTCTTTTGCCAAAAAAATGGGCTATGGGATTGTGGCTGAATTTGTGGATCGAGAGGCCATTCAAGAGAAGCTTTTGAGTTTACATGTAGACTTTTCCCAAGGCTATCTCTTTAGCAAACCAACTCCTTCTATTGCTCTTGAATCCTCACGTTAACCCAGAGAAAAAGAGCGTACACTAACCTAAGTCTATACGGGATAAAGTAGCGTGTGTTACCTCCCGTATACTAAGCGTTTATTCCTGCACGAAACAACCATTTTTTATCAAAATAGACCTCATTTTAAAGCGAATATATCTTACAATTAAGCTCAAGATTAAAGATAAAAGTGAGTCGATAGTGGCGTATATCCAAGGCAGAAGAGACTTTTTAAAAATTGCAACCAGCAGTGCAACGGCAACGATCTTTTTACCAGGAAGTTTGGGAGCTCTTGGCGAAGTAGCGCTTAAAAGCGAAGACAAATTTATTCGCTCGATTTGCGAAATGTGCAGTAGCCGTTGCCCCATGGAAGCACGTGTTGTGAATGGTAAAACGGTACTGCTTCAAGGCAATGCCTTCTCCAAAGAGATGGGAACCTCTTTGTGCGCGAAAGGTGTTGCAGGCTCTTCTCAACTCTACGATACCCAAAGACTCGTTACACCACTGATTCGCGTTGGCAAACGTGGTGAAAATAAATGGGCAGAAGCAAGTTGGGAAGAAGCATTAAGCCTTGTAAGCACGAAACTCAGTGCACTTAAAGAGCGTTACGGAGCCAAAAGCGTTCTCTTCTCCTCTAAGACGGGTGAACATTATGATCTGTTGCGCTCCTTTGCTTCTGCGTTTGGTTCTCCCAATATCTTTTCACACTGGAGCTCCTGTCCTATCGCCATTGAGAGTGCTTTTCATCATACGTTTGGTGAAAAGTTGCATCGGGATTTTGAAAATGCGACCTACATTCTTAATTTTGGACATAACCTTTTTGAAGGCTTAGACATCCCACTCACCAAAGCGATGGCGCAATTCTCTGCCAATGTTTCTAAAAAATTGGTGGTGTTTGATCCTCGTTTTTCGATTATGGCTTCCAAAGCGAATGAGTGGTATCCAATGAAAGCGGGTTCTGACTTAGCGTTTGTCCTCTCCCTTTTACATGTATGGATTAGAGATGGCAAATACGATAAAAAATTCATTGAAAACTATACGATTGGGTTTGATAAACTAGCAGATTCGGTCAAAGAGAAAACACCTCAATGGCAGCAATCACTCACTGGAATTGATGCCAAAGTGGTGGAGCGCATTGCAGATGAAGTGTATCAAGCAGCACCCAGATGCATTATTGATTGGGGGCATAAAGCTACGACCACCAAGGCAGAGTATCAGCGGTCTCGTGCCATTTTGATGGCCAATATTTTGATGGGAAATGTTGAAAAAGAGGGTGGTATCTACTTTGCAAAAAGCGCGGAACGCGTGAATGCCCTTGCCAAAGAGATCGTTGTGCCAGAGCTGAATAATCCCTACCCTAGACCACACGTGAATGAGCCACGAATAGATGGTGCTGGTGAAGTGGGCAAATATCGTTTTGTCTCAAAACAACATGGTGCTTTAACTGCAATCCCTGATGCTATTCTTTCTCAAAAGCCTTATCCGATCAAAGGGTGGTTTTTAACCCGTCACAATCCTTTAGTGACGTTAGCAAATCCACAAAAGATCAAAGAGGCGATGGATGAGCTTGAATTTATTGTTGTGAATGATATTTATCTCTCCGATACGGCGATGATGGCGGATGTGATTTTGCCAGAATCTACCTATTTGGAACGCGATGAGGGAATCAGCAAAAGTGCGTTTAAATCACCTTTTTATACGATGCGTAACTGTATTGTAGAGCCTCTTCACCAGAATAAAAGTGCTATAGAAATGATGCGAGATTTAGCACAACGAATGGGGTTTGGCACGCATTATGCGTGGAAAAATATCTCAGAGCTTAGAGCCTATCAAGCCAAAGGGAATGTTGAACTTTTGCAAACATTGTTAATGCGAGGGGTTGCTTCCTTTGATGTGCCACCGCTTTTAGCACTGCATGCTCCTTCTGTGGAACGGTTTTGTGAACGTTACCCTAAAAGTCGTTCTTGGGTCGACGCACAAGGGCTTTTTAGCCATTTTTTAGAGCACCTTAAGACGCCATCTGGGAAGATTGAGATTTATTGTGAAGAGGTTGAGCACGCTTTTAGTGGATACGGTGTGACCGGTGCCGTTGATATGGATGTGACGCAAGGATATCCGTATGTGCTCACAAGTGGGAAGAGTGCCGTGCATACCAATGGGCATACGCAAAATGTTCCGTATCTTCATATGCTACTGTCGGATAATCCTATTTGGATGCATCCCTCTACGGCAAAAGCGCATGGTTTGAAGATGGGTGATACTTTTTACCTTCAAAACGCCATCGCTAAAGAGAGAGCAACGGTCTTTATCACTGAGGGGATTCGTCCGGATACGCTGTTTGCTTATATGGGATTTGGTCATGATGCCCCTTCGCTTAAGCGAACGCACGGTAAAGGGATGAACCCTTCCAAACTTTTATCGCTAGAGTCTGCCACACTGTGTGGGGCGATGATCACCAATGTTGGTGTGAATATTATCAAGGCATAGGGAATGAAAATGGAAAAACAGTACCGATTGCTTTACGATGAAAACCTCTGCATTGGGTGCCAAGCCTGTAGTGTGGCCTGTCGTGTCGAAAACAGTGTGCCGGATGATTGCTACAGAGTGCAAGTGCATATGCAAACCATTGGGATATTCCCTCATTTGGGAATGAATTACGAGCGACTCTCTTGTGTGATGTGTGAGAATCCTCCGTGTGTGAGTGTGTGTCCAACCCACGCTTCGTTTCAGAGCAAAGATGGTTTAGTGCATATTGATGAGAGAGCGTGCATTACATGTAAATATTGCATTCTTGCGTGTCCTTACCATGCACGCTTTGTCAATCCTATCAAAAATGTTGTTGAGAAATGTACATTTTGTTATGAAACACGCGTATCAAAGGAGTTAAATCCTGCGTGTGTGAGTATCTGCCCTACGGAAGCCCTTAGTTTTGGAGATATGCATCAAAGTAATGCTTTTGTAGCCCAAAAATCACAAAAAGAGGTACTGCTTTTTCCTAAAGCGCATCTGAGAACGAAGCCCAAAGTGGCGTTTATTCCCAATCGAAAAGGGATGAAATCATGAGTCCTATGTGGGGAAGTGTGGCACAATACACTGCCATCCATTGGTCATGGACGATTGCAATTTATCTTTTTTTAGCAGGGCTTAGCTCAGGCTCCATTATCGTGGCCCTTCTTGTAAAGTGGAATCGCCATGAGCGTAGTAACTCTTCCATTTGGGATGCAATGATCAAAGCAGGTTCTGTTGTCGCCCCTACGGCAATTTTTTTAGGATTACTTCTTTTGGTCATTGATTTAGGAAGGCCACTTTCCTTCTATTGGTTGTTGATTCGCTACAATGTTACCTCTGTCATGAGTTTAGGGGTACTCTTTTTGCTGATTTACACCCCCATAGTAATGGTTTTTATGCTGCTGGTTTTTGAGCGCAGTGTCATAAAATATCCCTTATTAGCACCTTTGGAAAGTTTGATAAATCTTGTAAAAAGTTTTCATTCTTATGCCAAAATCATTGAGTATTTTCTTTTCGTGACAGCTCTTTGTATTGGCTCCTACACGGGCTTTTTACTCTCAGCTTTGTATGCAATTCCTTTGTGGAATAGCCCGCTTTTACCTATTTTGTTTTTAACATCGAGCCTCTCTTCTGGAGTCGCCGTCAATATTCTCATCGGGCTACTTTTTTTTAAAAGTACGATTAATACGGAGAGTATTAAATACCTTTTGGTTCTTGATACAAGGGTGATTTTAACAGAACTTCCTCTGCTAGGACTTTTTTTTATTGGAATGTTTTACGCAGGAGGCGATACGCCGTATGCTGCTAAAATGGCACTGACGGAAGGTTTTTGGGCAGGTATCTTTTGGCTAGGTGTTATTGGCGTAGGATTGGGACTTCCACTCCTAACGGTTATCATAGCCATGCGTAGCCATATCTATCGTGTGGGGTACATCGTCATTAACTCGATGGTGGTTATTTTAGGCGTATTGATGTTGCGGTACTACATCATTTACGCGGGGCAAATTTATCTTGGTTAAGGAAACGGCATGAAGATTTTACTGTTAGAAGATGACTATAACTACAACGAGAGCATTAAAGAATACTTAGAGCTCTTAGGGTATGAAGTTGATGCCTTTTTTGACGGGGAGAGTGCTCTGGATGCAATTATGCAGAAGTGCTATTATCTTTTTTTACTCGATGTTAAAGTACCAAAGCTTAATGGCCATGAGTTGATTAAGTACATCAAAGAGGCCAATATTACGACACCCATTATTATCATGACCTCATTAGTGGACATTGATAACATCGAAATTGGATACCAGCTTGGGTGTAATGATTACCTCAAAAAACCTTTTGAGCTCAAAGAGTTGGAACTTCGGGTGAGGGAGCTTATTAAAAAGCACTACCAAACGAGCAGTGATGGTGAGTTTCGCCTTAGTTGTGGTTTTGTGTTTAACTTTGAAACCGGAGAGCTTAAAAAAGAGGATAAAACCGTTTCTCTTACCTCCAAAGAGCTTGATGTGGTACGCTTTTTGATCCGTCGTAAAAATACGTTTTGTGATATTGAGTTGATTCGTGAAAATGTGTGGGAAGGTAAAGAGATTAGTTACGCGGATATTCGGATGTATATTCGGAAGATAAGGCTTAAAGTGAATGAAGAGGAGTTTATCAAATCTTCGAGAGGACTAGGCTATCGCATCGATGTTATCGCTTAACCCTTTTCGCTCCATTATCGTTTACACTTTAATTTTCATGGCGCTCTTTTGTGTGCCCAGTTATTTTGCGATTCAAAGTACGATTATGGAAGAGAAATACAAAGCGACTCAAGAGATTATAGAGTGGGTTTCGGCACATGAAAAGAGTGTTTTTGAGCAAGAGCACTTTGAACCACCGCGTAGTGTGCGCTTTCATATCAATATTTACGATGAAACTCATACACTTCGCTATCAAGGGATTCAAGAACCTTTGAATGATTTTAATTTTAAAGTACGGGTTATTTACCCTTTTTTATACTATCAAAAAGAGATTAAAAAAGGGAGTGAGCTTTTTTACCTTGTCGTTGAGTTGCAACTTAACTATGCCAAAATCATTTTTGTTACCACGATGCTCTTTTTTATCGTGCTCTTTTTGGTCTATTTGATGAGCAATATTTTTATCAATTCCAGCATCTATCCGTATAAAAAAATGCAACGGTATATGAATGATTTTTTTAATGACTCGATGCATGAGCTTAAGACACCGCTGGGAGTTATTAACATTAACGTAGAATTGCTTTCGAGTTATGTGAACTCCACAAAGCATCTTCAACGCATTAAGGCAGCTACGAAACAGATGCAGATGACCTATGAAGATGTGGAGTACTACATCAAGCATAAAAAAGTCACCTACAACAAAGAACGGGTGAATCTCTCAGACTATTTGAGTTCTCGTATTGCATTTTTTGAAGATATTTCTGTTTCCAAATCCATTCGTTTAGAGCACAGTGTTGCGCAAGATCTTTTTATCTATATAAGCAAAGTGGAACTTCAACGTATCATCGACAATACCCTCTCCAATGCGATCAAATACTCCTTTTTTCAAGGGAAAGTGGTGATAATGCTTTGCTTAAAAGATGAAGAACAGTGTGTTCTGCGTTTTCAAGATTATGGTCAGGGCATTAAAGATCTCTACAAAGTGTTTCAACGCTTTGAGCGAGAAGATTCCGTGCAAGGTGGTTTTGGGTTGGGGCTTAATATTGTTCAAAATATCTGCAATAAAAATGACATTGACATTAATATCGAATCGTATGAAAATAAAGGTTCTTGTTTTACGTATGTTTTTAAACTCGATAAAAAGAAGCTTTTAGACCATGTTGATGATGCTGAAATAAAGGGTGAACGATGAAAGAAAAACGATTTTTTCTCAGTGCTGCACTGATGCTCTTTTTTGGGCTTATGATTCTCTTTTTGTATAACAAATCAATCTCGTATGAAGAGGAAGAGACACTTAAAAAGCAGATGGATTCACTTTTGCTGACGTTGCATAATAAGATTGCGGAGACAACGAAAGTTTCGCTGGCAAGTTCGGTTATCTTAGCCAAAAGTCCACAGGTTATTGCCTGTTTAAGTGAACAAAAGCGGGAAAACTGTTTGCAATATCTGCTTGAAATCAAAAACAGCATGGCACAAGCAACTATCTTTGAAAATACAATGCTCCATCTCCATACCAAAGATTTTATGAGTTTTTTGAGGTTATGGGATTACCAGAATCAAAATAGTAATGATGATCTTAGTACCTTCCGCCATGCATTAGAGAAAATAAAACAGAGCAAACAGCCTATACAAGGGATTGAGATCGGCAGACATGGTATGTTTATGCGCGCTATTGCACCGGTCTTTGGAAAGGGTGATTATGTTGGGACGATTGAAACAGTGGTCGATTTTAACGATCTTAATGCATACTTTAAAAAAGATGGGGTTGAGCTGTATGTGCTTATGAAAAAAGAGTACCTACCCATTGCAAATGCGATTGAGTACAATGAAAAATTGATGCTCGATAACTATGCCATTGTGAACCAAGAGGTCAATGGGCTTAATTTCATTAAAGAGATCAATTTTCAAGGCACAGGGTATCTTAAACGAGGTGATTATTACGTTTTGTACACGCCCATCGTTGATATTAATGGCGAACATATCGGCTTTTTTGTGCTCACATGGAGCGAGAGTCTCTCCCTTGCTTCGTTTAAAGGGTAAGGTTTTTACGCGCTTCGTTGCGGATGCGATCCATTCCCATGTAAAACTCTTTCATCATGACTAAGAAGAGATAGTCGCCAAACTCTGTGGTGGTGACACTCTCTTTATTCTCTTTAATGGCATTGGCAAATTTAAGAAGCGTGAGCTCTTTACCCAGTGCATTATGAATGGGTTGATCAAACATCATCTCAAATTTTTTCTTCGAGAGTTTGCCATTGAAAAGGTCAACCATTAAACGGTAATACATTCGTGAATTGGCAGGGAAGGTTCTCTCTTTAGTAATGGCGGAGCATTTTTCTTGAATGAGTGTAGCGTATTTATCCAAAGCAAATTCGTTGAGGTAGAGGGTATCGTTGAGAAAACTAAACGAGCCAGATCCTACGCCAACATACTCTTCGTTATCGATAATATACTCATCAATAATCAAATCGCTCTCTTTCGAAAATGACCAACCATGGCGAGCGGGGTAGCTCTCTTTTAACGACTCTTTGATGGCACCAAAGAAGGCAAACTCATTTTCAAGACTAAATGCTCCCAATGTTTTTTTCACACTGTTCTTGACTAAAGAAGAGGTCATCAGTGGATAAACACTGGTCTGCTCAGGGCTTAGTTTTTTAAGGATATCAAGATCATGAAGCAGTCCCTCGTGTGTCTGCGTTGGAAAATTGAAAATAAGATCTACGCTGGTGATGGGCAAGATTCCCAGCATGGATGCAATCTTTGCATAGACCTCTTCCCCTGAGCCAAACTTTTCAAAACGACCCAATTTTGTCAAAAGGGCATCATCAAAGGTTTGCACTCCGATGGAGAGACGATCCACTAAGCCATCTAATTGGAGTATGGTGTGAGGTTTAATATGGTTAGGATCGGTTTCACATGAGACATGCTCGATAGAGAAGAGTTTTCGAACCAACTCAATCGTACGGATCAGTTCCTCTTCATCAATGAGCGGCGTTCCTCCGCCTATCACCAAATAGTTAAAATCATAGCCGAGTGCTTTTACATGTAAAATTTCTTCGCGCAAATGAGCGTAGTAAACCGTTGCCGCTTCTTTGGTATAGGTGAATTTATTAAAAGAACAGTACGGGCAAAACATTGTGCAAAATGGCACATGAATATAAAGCAGATACTTTTTATTCTCAGGTGGTGGAGGCAATCCTAAGGAGGATTTTTCTACATGTAAATAGTGTTTGGTGTATTTGCTCATAAAGTAGCTTGTTGCGCTGGTAATCATTTTTGACTGGCGGGATTGCATAAAATAATCCTTATTTATTTATATTAATTTTTTTACATAAAAATTATAGTCACTCTACGTGATATTGAGCATGTGTTTTAAGCTTATTCTGCTAGAAAAAAGCCTATTTGTGTGCTATTTGATCTAATTTGGTCAAATCTAATCACCTTAAACCCCTTGGATAAACTTTTGTCTACATTATAGGAAAGAAAAGTAATTTTTATGTAAATAGCAATCTTACATGTAAAAAAGGAGAAAATAAGGGGATGAATCAATATTCAGTCTGTTGAGCTTTGAAGGGTTCTTCTAAAATCGGTCTTAAATCGGCTATAATTACACAAAAACTAAAGGAATTTCCTATGAAAACCTATGCGTGTGGACATATTAATCCCGATTCTGATTCTGTTTGTTCAGCGATCTCTTTATCGTACCTCAAAACTCAATTAGGTGAGACGTGTATTCCCGCTCGTCAAGGCGAACTTAGCCCTGAAACCGAGTTCATTTTAAAGACGTTTAATTTAGAAAAACCGCTTTTGAAAAATGATTTTTCAGGCGATAATCTTTACATTACGGATTATTCCGACCTTGCACAAGCTCCACACAATCTTAAAGAGACCAACATTTTAGGTATTGTCGATCACCATAAATTGGGTGACATTACGACAACGACACCTCTGGAGTGTTGGATTCGCCCCGTTGGCTGTACCAATACGATTGTGAAAGAGATGTTTGATCATTATAAAATTCAAATTCCAAAAGATATTGCCGGTGCGATGATGATGGCGATTCTCAGCGATACGGTCTTATTTAAATCCCCAACCTGCACTAAAGCCGATACCAAAGCGGTAAAAGAGTTAGCCGTTATTGCCGGAGTTGTCGATTTTAAAGCCCTTGGCATGGAGATGTTTTTAGTCAAATCTGCGGTCAAAGATGCTGCTCCTCGAACCCTGTTACTTCGAGATTACAAAGACTTTGAAATGGGAGGTCATAAAATTGGTATTGGTCAACTTGAAGTGGTCGATCTCAAAGTGTTTGATGGCATGAAAGAGGCGTTGTTTGCCGATATGAAAGCTTACAAAGAAGAGGGCGGACGCCATACCGTCATGCTTTTGTTAACCGATATTATGACAGAAGGTTCACAATTTTTAGTCGTGAGCGATGATGAAAGTATGATTGAAAAGGCATTTAATCAAAAATTGACTCACCACGAAATGTGGGTTGATGGTGTGCTCAGTCGTAAAAAACAGGTCATTCCTGTGATGGAAAAGCTGTTCTAAAAGTGTATGCGTGAAAAAATTCACCATCAAACGATGCTATCTGATTCAAAATCCAAAAGAAGTGGTGAAGTCTATTCTCACCACTTTTTCTCATTATAAAAAAAATCTTCAACAACTTTTTGTCGAAAACCATCCGGATGCTTCTAAACGACTCGCCGTTTTGGGAACACGATTTCACTCACTGGGAGAGATGGAAGATTTTGAAGAAGATTTGAAACTTTTTCTCTGTGCCGATGTGAGTGGTGATAAACGCTATAAGAGCCGCTACCTCTCTTTGTTTGGATTGCCTCAAAATTATGATTTTTCACTTTTAGATGTTTATCAAAAGTGTGACAAAATTGGTGTGAAATCCTTTGAGTTTGCATTTGCTTCAGGTATGAGTACGCAAAAAGTGCTCAAGGTTCTGTTGTACCGTGAGATGCAATTTTTAGAACATGACGTGGCATTGCTCTTAGATGACGATGCTAAAGCGCCTAAAAATATCGCTAAACGTGCAGAAAATATTGGGTATCTTTTCCATGTGGCAACGGCTATTTTTGATCGCGTGATGAAAGAACGTCTGGCAAAAGCATTGGCACTATTAGTGAGCCATGATCGAGCAATATTGCTTCAATTTGTACAAAGCCAAATCTATGCAACCCTTCTTTTAGATATGCAATTTTTCTTGCGGGAACAAAGTGGTTTTTATCTTTTGAAAAAAAGCGAAATGCCTCTGCTCTTTTTTGTGAAAAAGTATCTTAAAAAAGAGGAATTTCGTATTGCTAGAAGGCTTAAAAAGGCGCTTTATTAACATATTATTTTGATTTTTGAGATATGATTTTAACAATAATTTGGGATATTGCGGTACAATATCGCACCTATTTTTGAAAAGGACAGACAATGAAAAAAACATTACATGTAGGCTTAGCATTTAGCGCCGCACTTGTCTTAATGACAGGATGTGCAACAAGTGAACTTCAAACGAGTGCACGTATGACACAGAGCGTTTTTATTAATCCTGTAGCTAAAGAGAAAAGAACGATTTTTGTTTCAACTAAAAATACCAGTGGAGCACCTATCAACCTTGAAAATCGTATGATACAAGCGCTCTATGCTAAAGGTTATACGATTGTAGATGACCCGGAGATGGCAACGTATGTCCTTATGACGAATATTTTATTCTGTAACAAAAAGAGTGAAAACAATGTCGTAGGTGGAGCATTAATGGGTGGTGCTGCGGGTGCTATTGCGAACTCTGGTTCCAGTGGAAAAGGCATGGCTGCTGCAGGACTAGGCGGTGCTCTTGTGGGTGGACTTATTGGAAAAGCAACCGAAGATACTATTTTCCAAATGCAAGTGGACATCGTGATTCGTGAAAAAGCCAAAGGTAAAGTTATGGCAAATACAGGGAATGTGGGTGGACAAGCTGGCATTAGAGATGGTCAAAAAACAGGTACGATGAATAGTTTTGGTGGACCAATTCATGATGCAGATGCAACGGGTAAATTGTACAGCAACAGCTACTCTTCAAGTTCCCAATCGTATGAGAGTGACTATATAGAACACCGCACGATGATGTTTGCAGAAGCAACGAAAATGAATTTGACACTCTCTGAAGCAACACCGATTTTAGAAGATAAAATCGCACAACAAGTCGCAGGACTGTTTTAACATTTGACACGCTTTTCAAGCGAAGCTTGGAAAGCTACGTTACACTAGGTACTAAAGCTTGCCTCTTGCGAGGCAGAATCGTTTAATATACTTTTTAAGCGCTCGCCAATTTTGGCAGATATTTTACATGTAGGATTTGTTTTGGAGAATAACGACAACAAGCAACAAAAAATTGTTCAAATGTTTGATGAGATTGCAGGCACTTACGATACTGCTAACCGTGTTTTAAGTATGGGGATTGATATTCAGTGGCGTAAAACTGCCTGCGATGAGACATTCGCACGCTATGCTAAACCGATTGATCTTATTGTTGATGTCGCGTGTGGTACGGGCGATATGATGGGATATTGGGCAAAACAAGCCAAAAAAGCAAGCCGTACGATTGGTAAAATTTTAGGCGTTGACCCTTCTGTTGGTATGACCGATGTGGGCAAGCAAAAATTTCCTGAATTTGAATTTGTTATCTCAGAAGCGACCGAAATTCCTCTTCCAAGCGAAAGTGCTGATATTTTGAGTATTAGCTACGGGATTCGCAATGTTGTAAGACGCGAAGAAGCGTTTAGTGAGTTTGCGCGTGTTGTTAAACAAGGCGGATACGTTGTCATTTTAGAGTTTACCAAAGATGAGAAAAAAGGCTTTTTCTTTGTCCTTAAAGATTTTTATCTCACTAAAGTTTTACCCATTTTGGGCGGAATTATCTCTAAAAACAGAGCAGCGTATGAGTATCTTCCCAATTCCATAGAAGGCTTCTTAACCCCTTCTATGTTGCAAAAAGAGTTGGATGCCGCAGGTTTTGAAACCGAATTTGTTAAAAGCTTTTCGATGGATATCTCTACGTTGGTTATTGCTAAAAAACGCTAATGAGTCAAACACTTAGTGTCTCAAGTTTAAACAACCAAATCAAGTCTCTGCTTGAGACCACTTTTTTACATGTAAGCGTGGAGGGTGAGGTTTCCAGACCCACCTACCATAGCTCTGGGCATCTTTATTTTACCCTCAAAGATGCTGACTCTTCTATCTCCTGTGTCATGTTTAAAGGCAATACCAAAGCGTTAAAATTTCAAGTTGAAGAGGGAATGGCTGTGGTTGTTCATGGCTCCATTTCCGTTTTTTCACCGCGTGGAACGTATCAGATCAACTGTACGATGATGGAACCTTCCGGAAGCGGCGCACTGGCTAAAGCGTATGAGCAACTCAAGGTCAAATTGGGGGCTAAAGGGTATTTTGAAGCAGAGCAGAAAAAATCCTTACCCCGTTTTATCAATCATATCGCATTGGTCACTTCTGGCACAGGCGCAGCACTTCAAGATATGCTTCGTGTGGCAACAAAACGTTGGCCCCTTGTACAAATTACACTGCTTGATACACTGGTTCAAGGTGAGAGTGCAAAGTTTTCTATCGCTTCTAATATCGCTCGTGCAGATGCTCTTGGCGCAGATGTTATCATTGTGGGGCGAGGTGGCGGAAGTGTGGAAGATTTGTGGGCATTTAATGAAGAGATCGTAGCCGATGCAATCTTTACATGTAAAACACCGATTGTCTCCGCAGTAGGTCATGAGATCGACTATGTGATTAGTGATTTTGTGGCGGATTTAAGAGCCCCAACACCTTCAGCCGCAATCGAGATGATTCTTCCTGATAGTGTAGAGATGCTGCAACGCATTGATGGTATGATGGAGCGTTTCACCCTCGTTTTTGGGCGAATACTGCGCTCAAAAGAGGAGAGTTTAACGCATCTTACACGCCTTTTTGCGAAACGCTCTATCGATGAAAAACTCTCTTTATGGAAAAATGAGATTGGTATTTTGCAGAGTCAATACAATGACAAAATTGCTCTGTTGTACCGTGAAAAATCACGTCGCGTTACGCTTCTTCAAGAACAAATCAGCTTTCAAACCAGACAAAATTTGGCTAAAAAAGAGCAACTGCTCTCTTCGTATACGATTGCCCTCAATTCTAAAGAACCTACACGAGAACAAAAGGAGTGTTATGCTCAAATTGTTCAAGAGGGTAAAAAAATTGCTCTTGAAAAGATAATTGAGGGTGAAATTTTTGAGCTCCAAACACCGCATACTATTTTAAAAGCGAAAGCATTAGAAAAAAAAGTCCTAAATTAGGAGCAAGTGATGCGTTTTTTTGCCATACTCCTTTTCACCGTTTTTTTGTACGCGGATAGTTCATCACGTGTCGTAGATGTCTCAACACGTAGCAACGTTAGTGAACGTCTTTTAATTTTCACGCCCCAAACGCCTAAAGCCGTTGTTGTTTTGTTTGCGGGTGGGCATGGTGGACTTCAACTCTCAAGCGAAGGGAAATTTGGTTGGGGTGAGGGTAACTTTTTGATGCGTACGCGTGAGCTTTTTCTCAAATCAGGATTGATGGTTGTGATTGTCGATGCTCCATCCGATCATCAGCGCGAACCTTATCTTAATGGCTTTCGTCAAACCAAAGAACATCTGCAAGATATAAGCGCAGCTCTTGCGTGGATTAAAACAGAAACAATGGCACCTATTTGGCTTGTTGGTACGAGTCGAGGTACGCAATCGGTTGCATACGTGGCAACGGAAAATCCAACGAATATTCATGGCATTGTTTTAACTTCTTCAATTTTATACGATGCCAAAAGTGATGCAGTACCAGAAATGAAACTGGAAAAACTTCAAATGCCTGTCTTGGTGGTACACCATAAAGAGGATGGTTGTTCGCACTGCTCATTTGATCTCATACCTTCTTTAATGAACAAACTAAGCGCTTCTACGTCAAAAGAATTGATTGCCATAGAGGGTGGACAAACCAAAGGCGATCCTTGCAATGCTTTTGGACATCATGGTTTTAATGGTGTAGAGCAAGAAGTAGTGACCAAAATTGCCGATTGGGTTTTAGCCCATTAGAGATGGTGTTGCTCTTTAAAGGCTTCAGCTTCTTTCACAGCTTCAACAATTTTTGCTGAGAGGATGGGAAGTTCATTGTATTTGACCCAGAGTGTATCTTCGACGATATCATGAATTTCCCCTGCAATCTCAACGGCTAAACGTTTGAGTCTTGCTAACTCTTTTTTGAGCTCTTTCTCATCCATAGAATTCTCCTTGTGTGACATTTATGTTTCATTTGCAAGGAGTATTCCGCATGGAAAATATTTATTTAGTTTTTTTGCATACGGCGTGACAGTTTTGAAACTTTTAACCGATATAATAACTGGAATTTTTATTATGAGGATTATTGGGAGCAATAGTAATGTTAAGCTTTTTTTATCGTTTTTTTATCCCTGATCAAATGCCATTTAATTCGTATGCAAGTAGACAATACACATTGGTCATGATCTTTGCAACATTAGGTGCAGTCACCTTTGGATTTTTCTTTTTTTACAATATGTTCGTTTTGCATTATTATAAAATTGCATTCATCGATACCATTTGTTTTGCAACTTCGGTAGGGTGCATACTCTTTTTAAAGAAAACAAACCGCATTGAACTAAGCACGCTTATGGTAACGGCCTATTTTTTTAGTTTCTTTGTTGTCTTTACCTATATCAATCAAAATGAGAGTTTTGGACTGATTTGGAACATCTTTTTTTGTATGATAGCCATTAACCTCAATGGTCATAAAAAAGGACTTTTTTATACATTTATCCTTTATGGCTATATCTTTTTGATGGCGTATGAAGGTATTGGTGTATGGCAACATGGCATTTGGGATAAAGTTGCTTTTTTTCGTTACGTTTTTTCAATGGTTTTACTGACATTAGTGGTTTATGTCATGGAGTTAGCACTCTTTCGTTCCTACACAAAACTTCAAAAATTAGCAGAAGAGGATGAGCTGACGCAAACGTATAACCGTCATAAATTACGTGAAATATTGCAAGCAGAAATTGAGCGAACACAACGCCATGAGACACCTTTATGTGTTGTACTTTTTGATGTCGATAATTTTAAAAGTATCAATGATACCCATGGCCATAATGTCGGTGATGATGTGCTCAAACACCTTACAAAGATCGTAAAAAATTCTATTCGTATTAACGATACATTTGGGCGTTGGGGTGGCGAAGAATTTTTGTTAATACTTCCTCATATGAACGAGCAGGAGGCAAAAAAAGTGTGTGAGAAAATACGCATATTAATCTCTCAAACGCGATTTGAAAATGTAGATTCTCTTACCTGTAGTTTTGGTGTCTGTGCATACGAAAAGGATATGAATTTTGATGCTTTAGTCAATCGCTGTGATAAGGCAATGTACCAAGCTAAAATGTTAGGCAAAAATTGCGTTTCTATCTTTGCACAGAATTGAGCTTATATTTCCCAATAATCTTACGGTATAATTGAATGTTTTTCAAAAAAGAATTCGATGAAGAGGTTTTTTCACAACAATCACTAATTTACTAAGGAACGACCATCCCTATGGAACGACGATAATGAAACGTTTTATTTTTTACCTCCATCTTCTTTTTATCTCACCTCTTATTCTCTTTGCAACACCTACATCCACTTCACAAACAACGCCATTAATCCTTACCGCTACTGAGCAAGCATGGCTTCACGACCATCCCATTTTACGGGTGGGTATGGATTCTGAATACGCACCGTATGAGTGGATGAATAAAAATGGTAATTTTGTTGGTATGGCGGTCGATTATCTCCGTATTTTGGAAAAAAAATTAGGTGTTCATTTTGAAATCGTTAAAGGAAAATCGTGGAGTGAAGTCCTTGAACTGACCAAAAAAGGGGAAATAGATATTGTCACTAGCATTGTTCAGACGCCAGAGCGTTTAGCATATTTTGCATTTTCTGAGCCTTACCGCGATACGCAGACAATGATTGTTGATAACAGTGAAGGTGAATTTATTGGTCATTTGGGCAATCTTGCGGGAAAGCGCGTTGCCGTTGAAAGAGGCTATTTTACACAAGAGGTACTGAGTCGAAAGTACCCCAAAATTCAGATGGTATTGGTGAGTAATATCGTTGAAGCCCTCACCCTTGTGAAAAATGGAAAAGCGGATGCATATGTGGGTGATATGAGTGCTATTAACTACGCCATTAAAAATAACGGTCTTGATAATTTACGTTTTTCAGGACAAACAGAATTCTCCAGTCAACATCGTTTTGCCTTTCCAAAAGATCATAAAGAACTTGCTTCCATTATGACAAAAGCGATGAATTCTATCTCCCCTGAAGAATCCGATGTCATTTTTAATCGTTGGCTTGGCATGCGCATTGAACAAGGTATTCACATAAAGACGATTATCAAATATAGTACAGGACTTGGGGTATTATTTTTACTTTTTGGCTATTGGTATTATAGACTGCATTGTGAAATGAAGCGACGTGAGGCGGCAGAAAAGCGTGAGCATCGTCGAAACACTGTTTTAGAAATGATTGCAAAGATGCTTCCTTTATCGGTGATTCTTGAATCCATTGTCAAAGAAGTGGAAGCACAAAATCCAAAGATGCTTTGCAGTATTCTGCTACTCGATAAAGAAGGAAAACTTTTTTGCGATGTTATCGCCCCAAGTATAGAGTCTTTTTACAACGAAGCTATTCTCAATCTTAAGATAGGTGAAGGCGTAGGCTCTTGTGGAACAGCGGCGTATTTAAAAGAACGTGTTGTTGCCGAGGATATTGCCACTCACCCTTATTGGGAAGCCTTTAAAGATGTAGCGCTTCGAGCAGGATTAAGATCGTGTTGGTCTGAGCCCATTATGGCATCGGATGGCAATGTATTAGGTACATTTGCAATTTATCATACCACGTCTCAGCGTCCAACTCAATCCCATATTATGCTCATAGAACAGTCTGCTAATCTTGCGAGCATTGCGATTGAAAAAAGTATCGCGGCTACAAAACTGAAAGAGAGCGAAGAGCTCTACAAGCGTTTGACCGAAGAAGTCAGGGATGTTATCTGGCGAACAGATAAAGATTTGAAGATTACCTATATTAGTCCTGCGGATGAAACCTTAAGAGGGTATCATGCCTCTGAGGTGATAGGGCATAGCGTCTTTGAAATGTTTACACCTGAGGGTGCTAAGGTGATTTTGGAAAAATTACAGCAGCGAGAAGAGTGGGAAGAAAAAGGAATTTACAGCGATTTTAGTGCTTTTGAAATGCAACATCATTGCAAAGACGGAAGAATCATCTGGGGCGAAATTATATCGAAGCCTGAGCGCAATGAAAAAGGCGAGATTATTGGTTATCATGGGATTACGAGAGAGATTACGAATCGTAAAGTGATGCAAGATAGAGTCCAACAATTAGCATTTTACGATCCATTAACCAAACTGCCTAATCGTCTTTTACTGCGTGAACGTTTAAATCATACGATAGCAGAGATGAAGCGCACAGGGAAATACAGTGCGATCTTTTTTATTGATCTGGATAACTTTAAATCGCTTAATGATACCCAAGGGCATAGCATTGGTGATATCTTACTCTGCCAAGTAGCGGAGAGATTGAAAAAATGTATCCGCGAGGTTGATACCGTGGTTCGCTTTGGAGGCGATGAATTTGTAGTGATTTTAGATACCTTGCATGAAGATAAAGAGGTCTCTACGAAGCAAGCCTATGCGATTGCCGAGAAAATTCGCCACAGTGTTTCAGCACTTTATCTGTTAAATATACCGCATGAAAAAGAGGAGCATTTGGTCGAACATCGATGCACGGCAAGCATTGGAATGCTGGTTTTCAACAGTGAAGAAGGAAACCAAGATGATCTTTTAAAACGAGCCGATGCCGCAATGTACAAAGCTAAAGAGGCGGGACGCGATAGGATCAGTTGTTATGATCCCATTTCCCCAGAGAGACAAAAATCACTCTTCTGAATTTTTTCGATCAGGTCAATAAAATACTGCTTTTTTGCTTCACTTAAAAAAGAGGCTTTGAAACTGTTTATGGCTAAGGTTTTAAGCTCTTCCTTGTTTACATGTAAACTGTGTACAACAGCTTCATAGTTCGCGTTGACATACCCACCAAAATAAGCAGGATCATCGGAATTAATGGTGACTAAAACACCTTTGTGTAAAAGTTTTACGATATTGTGTTCGTGCATATGGCTCACCGCTTTGAGTTTGACATTGGAGAGTGGGCAAACGGTAAGGGGTATCTGTTTTTCAATAAGTAAATCTACTAACTTTGCATCTTCATCACAGCGAATCCCATGGTCAATTCGGTTTACATGTAAAAGGTTAATCGCCTCCCAAATGTACGAACTATCTCCTTCTTCACCTGCATGGGCAACAATCTTATAGCCCTCTTTGGCACTTGCTTCAAACACACGCTTAAACTTAGAAGGTGGATGTCCAACTTCACTCGAATCCAGCCCAACGCCAATAATATTATCTTTAAAAGGGAGGGATTGCTCTAGGGTTTTAAATGCCTCTTCTTCGCTAAGATGGCGTAAAAAGCACATAATCAAAAACGAGCTAATACCCAACTCACTTTCCGCTTTTTGAAGTGCTTTTGTGATTCCTCTCACCACAGTTTCAAATGCAATACCTCGCTTCGTATGCGTTTGAGGATCGAAAAAAATCTCTGCATGAACAACATTTTGAGCTTTACATGTAAGCAGATACGCCCATGTCAAATCGAAAAAATCTGATTCGTTAATCAGCACATTAGCTCCCGCATAGTAGATGTCTAAGAATGATTGTAACGAGGTAAAGTTATAAGCACGTTTAACCTCTTCAATGGTTTGATAAGGCAGTGCAATGGTATTTTTTTGAGCGAGCGCAAACATCAGTTCAGGTTCTAATGAGCCTTCAATGTGAAGGTGCAGTTCCGCTTTGGGGAGTTGAGTGATGAGGTCTTTCATAGGTTCTCTTTTTGGAAATTATAGCAAAATTATAGTATTGAAGAGAAATAGGCAAATCCTAAAGCGTTCTATGCTAACGCTAATGAGAAGCTTCTGCTAGAATTTTACTTATACAATATCTTCTTAGGAGTTCGTATGAAACTAGCATTGATTACCGGTGGAAGTAGAGGTTTAGGCAAAAGTATGGCGTTGCATTTGGCGCAAAAAGGGCATGATGTTATCATCACCTATCAGCATTCCAAAGCAGAAGCCCAAAGCGTGGTAGATGAGATCATACAGCATGGTCAAAAAGCTGCTTTACTGCAACTGGATATTGCTCAAACAAAAACATTTCCATCGTTTTTAGAAGCGTTTAAAACACTTCTTTCTTCACAGTGGCACACCACGCATTTTGATATTCTGATTAACAATGCCGGTATTGGCATTAACACGCCTTTTATCGAGACAACAGAGGAACAGTTTGATACCTTGATGAACATTCATCTCAAAGGAACGTTCTTTTTTATTCAAACCTTGTTACCAATCCTCAAGGATGGCGGTAAAATTCTCAATATCTCATCAGGGTTAGCTCGCTTTACCTTACCTGGATTTTCAGCGTATGCGATGATGAAAGGGGGCATTGAGGTTTTGACACGTTACTTAGCATTTGAATTAGGCAAACGTAATATTACCGTGAATGTTTTAGCTCCTGGTGCCATTGCAACAGATTTTGGTGGGGGTGTCGTAAGAGACAATGAAAACGCTCATGCGTTTGTTGCATCCCAAATCGCACTCGGGCGTGTAGGACTTGCCGATGACATTGGTGCGGCCGTTTCACTGCTTGTTTCTGATGATGCTCATTGGATCAATGGAGAACGCATCGAAGTTTCGGGTGGAATGCGTTTGTAGTACAATATCACTCAAAAAGAGTCAAAGGGTATGGTGTGGAAGAAAAGCTAAGGGAGCTCGCTGTCTTACTTCAAAAAGAGGCTCAAAAAGAGGGGCTTAATGAAACAAGCATCGCTAACATCAAGATTTTTAAAGCCTCAAGCGTCACAGAAGCGTTGCATACGGTGTATGAGCCTTCCCTTTTTATCATTGCCCAAGGGGCAAAGAGAGTGATGCTTGGATCCAATACCTATTGTTATGATGCCTCTTCGTATTTGGTCTCTTCGATGAATTTACCCATATCGGGGCAAATCATCGAGGCATCGTTGGAAAAGCCTTTTGTGTCGATGCAACTGTGTTTTACGCCTGAATATATTTTTGATCTTGCGTCGCAAATGGACTCTTTAAAAAATGGAACCATCCAAACGCCTTTGGCGATGAGCGTGCATCGCGTGAGCGAAGGGTTGATTGATGCAACACTGAGATTAGCAAAACTTTTTCAAAAAACAGAAGATAGTTCCATTTTAGCACCACTGATTATCAAAGAGATTCTTTACCGACTGTTGCAAGGAGAGTATGGTGTTATTTTGCGACAGTTTGCGTTGCATGGCTCGAATGCGAACCGCATTGCAAAGTCGATTGAGCTTATAACCTCTGATATTTCAGAGCCTTTACATGTTGGACTCTTGTCGCAAAAAGTGGGGATGAGTGTCTCGGCTTTTCACAAACATTTTAAATACGTCACCGCAATGAGTCCGATTCAGTACCAAAAACAGTTACGTTTGCAAAAAGCCCGCGAACTGTTAGTGACAAAGATAAATGAAGTGGGGGATGTGGCGTTTACGGTAGGGTATGAAAGCCCTTCGCAATTTAGCAGAGAATACACTCGCTTCTTCGGGCTCTCTCCTCAAAAAGATTTAATGCAGTTTAAAAAAGAGTTAAAAAGTGTGTGACATTTTTTAAGAAGAGTGGCGTTATACTTTTGATGAAACTTATTTCTCAGGGCAGGGTGTGATTCCCTACTGGCGGTAATCTTGTGCGCAAGAGAGTCCGCGAGCGCTTTTACATGTAAAGCTGTAAAAGGTCAAGCAGATTTGGTGTAATTCCAAAACCAACGGTTAAAGTCCGGATGAGAGAGAATGTAGTACATTATTGCCATTGTTGATGACAACATCGTGTGTCTATATTTAAAGATGCCCTGATTCTGGTAAGTTTACTCACCTTTTAGGAGTATACCATGAATCAAATTTGTGGGGAATCATCCCTTCATTTTTCTGTTAAGCAAGCTATCGCTTCGCTTCAAAACCAAAACGGCGTGATCGTTATGGACAATCTTAATCGTGAAAACGAGGCGGATATTATCTTCCATGCAGACTCGCTCACCACCGAGCAAACCGCACTGCTGATCCGTGAATGCAGTGGTATTGTCTGTCTGTGTTTACCTCCTCAAAAAGTCGACGAACTTGAACTTCCCATGATGGTTTCACACAACCAGTCCAAATTTCAAACAGGTTTTACCATTTCCATTGAAGCCAAAGAGGGCGTTACAACAGGTGTGAGTGCGAAAGATCGTCTCACAACCATTCAAGCTGCGATTCATCCTGCGGGTAAAACGAAGATCGTCTCTCCTGGGCATGTCTTTCCGCTTCGCGCCAAAGAGGGTGGAGTCTTAGAGCGAGAGGGGCATACCGAGGCTTCTGTAGATTTGATGCGTCTTTCTGGGCTTTCACCGTATGCTGTTTTGTGTGAGTTGACCAATCCTGATGGCACGATGAGTGTCGGCGATACGATTTACGACTTTGCTTCTAAACATGGGTTTCCGATTGTCAGTATTGATGAGATTATTGATTATCGAAAAAAGCACACGCTTTAAGATTTGACCGTTATAGGCTGATAAGCTTATAACGGGCACTCATCTGTGCATGGACAAACTGTTTGAATTCCTTAAAAAGCCTGCTTTGGTATTTGCTTTTATGGTAAATCAGATAAAACGACCGATCAATCTTTAAATTGACAAGTTTTACCTCAAAAAGTTCGCCTCGTTTCAGCTCATTGGCAACAGCGACTTTAGAAAGACAGGTGATGGTTTGAGGATTATTGAGCAAAATCGTTTTTGCCTCTTCAAACTCAGAAAATTCCATCACTATTTTCAAATCTTGAGCGATCTCGCCTAAAGCTTTCAAAAAAATCTCCCTTGTTCCTGAACCTTTTTCTCTTAAAATCCACTTCTTATGAAAGAGCTCATCGATGAAAAACACTCCATCGCCAAGACACGGATCACGACTTACAACGATAAGCTGGTCATCCCCTATAACTTCTTTGCAGAGGTCTGTTTCATCACAGGAAGATTCGATAAACCCGATGTCTATGGTTCCATTTTTAACCATCTGAATGATGTGTGAAGAGTTTTGAATATCTTTGTGAATGTTAACATGTTCGTGCTGTGCTAAAAAATCAAAAACAATTTGCGGGGTAATGAAATCGCCAATGGTTTTACTCGAAGCGATATTTAAAATGCCTGATATTTTGGTGTTCTTAAAAAAATCCTCGGCATCGTTAAGGGCAAGAAAATGGGTATAGGTTTTCTCCCTAAAAAGTCTTCCCGTCTCACTGAGCACCAGTTTCTTACCAATGCGATCAAAAAGAGGCTCACCGATATGTGATTCAAGTGATTTGATGGCTAAAGAGATCGCAGATTGTGTGATGCCAAGCTTTTGTGCCAAATTTGAGATATGAGAATCTTCACAAAGATAATAAAAAAGTCTCAGCTCTTGAAAGGTCATGGCTCTCCATTGATTAAAAATATTTATGATTATAACGAATATAATTTATTTTACTTGTGAAGGCAATCGTTTTATAATCTCGGAAAGATTAAAAGGAAGAGCATGTTTCAAAACAAAAATCGCACTGGGATGCTCAGTGGTATTTTAGTAGTAGCGTTCTTTGCGATGAGTGCAACCTATTTAGCTGAATTTGAATTTTTTAAGCACATTGGTATTAGCCCTTTAATTATCGGCATTCTTCTTGGCATAATCTATGCCAATACCATACGCGCAAAACTCCCAAAAGAGTGGAGTTCTGGAATTCTTTTTTCAACCAAAACACTTCTTCGCACAGGCATTATTTTATACGGGTTTCGCATCACCTTTCAAAACATTGAAGCGGTAGGAATAGCTGGCATCGTAACCAGTATGGCTGTAGTCATTTCAACGTTTATCATCGGCTATTGTGTTGGAACAAAATGGCTAAAATTGGACAGAGAGATAACCATACTCACCAGTGCAGGAAGTTCTATCTGCGGCGCAGCAGCCGTACTCGCGACAGAGCCTATATTGAACGCAGAGCCTTATAAAAGTGCCATTGCTGTTTCTACTGTTGTGCTCTTTGGAACGATTGCCATGTTTTTGTATCCCTTTTTATACAAACTGGGGTTTATTGCTTTCTCGCCTGAGCAGATGGGCATTTTCATTGGAGGAACACTGCATGAGGTGGCACATGTCGTTGCTGCGGGTAATGCTATCAGTGTGGAAGCTTCAAAGACCGCCGTCATCGTCAAAATGATACGGGTCATGATGCTGGCTCCTTTTTTAGTGGTTTTGGGATTTTGGTTGGTGAAAACTTCACATGCCTTGAGCCAAAAGCAAAAAAAGAAAATCACAATTCCGTGGTTTGCGGTTATGTTCATCGTGGTTGCAGGGTTTAATTCATTCGATCTTTTGCCTCAACGCTTTATCGCTTCTATTAACACGATTGATACCTTTTTACTGACTATGGCAATGAGTGCTTTGGGGATGGAAACCAGCATTAAGATGTTTAAAAATGTAGGAATGAAACCTATTTACCTCGCAACCATTTTATCCCTATGGCTAATGGTTGGAGGCTTTTATATCGTTAAATTTTCGTTGATGTTATAAGTAGAGTAAAATGTCCACTTCCAACGAGTCTGGTTTGGTCGCAGGGGCAAAACGGTTGACAACAACCCCATTTTTGTCGACTAAAAATTTCGTGAAATTCCACTTAATCGCCTCAATACCCAAAAGCCCCTTTTGCGCCTCTTTGAGGTAGGCATAAAGAGGGTGCGTATGTGGTCCGTTGACATCAATTTTGGCGAACATGGGAAAAGTCACACCGTAAGTAAGGGAACAAAAGCTTTTGATCTCATCTTCATTTAAAGGCTCTTGGTTCATAAATTGATTGCACGGAAACCCTAAAATAACAAGCCCTTGGTCTTTATACTTCTCATACAAACGCTCAAGGCCTTCGTATTGGTTGGTAAAACCACATTTACTCGCCACATTAACGATGAGTAAGACTTTGTTTTTAAAGGTATCCAGTGTCATTATCTCACCACTAATCGTTTTCACTTCAAAGTCATAAATGCCCATAAATACTCCTTTTGGGTGTAAAAATGAAAAGCAGAAAATTATAGCAAAGTTATTATTTAGTCTCTTCCTAAAAATTCAGAAGCCTCGGAAATGATCAAAAAGGCTTCGGGATCGTACTCACGAATGATATCTTTGAGCAGTTGAATTTTTGACATTTCAACCGTGACTAAAATCATCGTCTTCGTTTGCTTTTGATGATGCAATCCAATGCCTGTAAAAATTGTACCGTGCTCTTCGATGCGCTCTCTAATCTGTTCGGTTAATGCCTCAACATTGTTGGAGACGATTTTGACCACTTTTTTCGATGGTCGACCGGTGAGAATGACATCAATAACTTTAGCCGTGACATACACACCAATCATGCTGTAAAGCGCTTTTTTGAGATCCCCATAGACGAAAATATAGGCAAACATAATGGTCACATCAATGCTTAAAAGCACCTCTGAGGCTTTAAATTTACTCTTCATCGCCACGATTTCACCGACCACGGAGGTACTGCCTGTGGAGGAGCGTCCTTTGATGACCAATCCAACACCAAGTCCAATGAAAATACCGCCAAAAACAGCGGCTAAAAGAACGTCATCGGTGAGTGGTTTTAGATGGAGAAATTCTCGAAAAAGATCGGTAAAAAAAGAAGTTGCTAGCATGGCAAGCAGGGTTTTAAACGTGTATTGCTTCCCAAAATAGATAAACCCTAAGATGATGAAGGGAACACTCACCAACATGATCAGTGTTCCAAGCGTCAGCGATGTCACAATGTAGTGAAGAATCAAAGCGATACCAATGCCCCCACCTGTCACCATATTGTTAGGTGATAAAAAGCAGACGACGGCAAATGCCATCGACATAGTGCCTAAAAGTACATAGACGTACTGGAGTAGGGCAAGGGAGCGTGAAGGCTGTTTCATTATTTAAGATACCCCATCAAATTAAAAATAGGCAATTTAGAGCTACTTTCTATTTTTTTCAACCATTTATCCATTTTGTCTGGTTTCTCCCAAACAGCGGATTTAACTTGGGTCAATTCTTCAAGTTTATTTTTGGCATCTTGGATGGAACCGACTTCGTCAATGAGGTGAATGCTCAGCGCTTTGTTTGCGATAAAAACTTGTGCATTCGCAAATTCATTGGGTTTTGCAAGATTCAGCCCACGTGCGGTTGCCACATCAGTGATAAAAAGGGTGTATGCATCATCAATGAGCTCTTTGAGCGCACCGCGCTCTTTGGGTGTCCACTCTCTGGTGAACGTTCCCATCTGTTTGTAATCACCCGCAGTAATAATTTGCTCAGAAATGCCCAGTTTTTTAGCCAACTCTGCAATATTTGGTGCTTGGAAAAGTACACCAATGGAGCCTACAAAGGCACCTGGATTGGCGATAATATGATTGGCCCAAATCGAAGCGTAATAACTTCCACTGGTCATACTTCCTGCGGCATACGCCACGACAGGTTTGTGTTCAGCCAAACGTTTGACTGCCATCGAAAGCTCGATGGAAGGAGCAAGTGCGCCACCAGGAGAGTCTACATGTAAAAGCACCCCTTTGATCTTTTCATCTTTGTCTGCTTTGTCGATATTCTCTAAAATCTCTTCAACATTTAAAATCTCACCTTCAATTTTGACAACCGCAAGATTAGGTGTTTTCATCTCTTCTTGGGAACCAAAAATCAGCACCAAGAGCAGTACAAAAAGCATTGCTTTAAAGTGGTTTTGGATGTAGCTAAGAATGGCACCTATCCAGATAAAAGGTTTTTTAATCAGTTCTAACATGGTTTCTCTCCGTCAATAAAAGTTAAATGGGTTTGGTGTGTGTGCAAAATGAGCTGTAAAGCCACATCTTCTTTTTCACACGCTTGTGGCAAGGTTGCCACGATAAGGTCAGCGTAGCGCTCTTTTTCAAGCACGCCACAGGGTAGTTGCAACGCTTTGGCAGCATTACATGTAACACTTTGCAAAAGCGTTTTAGCTAGGCTTGAAAGCTCACATTCCGCGTGCATCATTAAGGCACTTCGCATCTCATCCCAAAGGCTAAGCGAAATGTTGGAGCTCAGTCCATCGGTGCCTAATGTCAGGTTGATGTTCTTTTTTTGTACGGCTTCAAGATCGAGTTTGCCTACGCCTAAAAGTCGGTTGGAAACAGGACAATGCGTCAACGTTGCTTTTTGCTCAGCAATCATCTCTAACTCGTTTTTCGTTGCGTGTACCGCGTGGGTGAAAAGTGTCGGGTTTTGCGAAAAGAGTTCAAGAAATTCAACGCTTGAGCACATTGGTTTTGCATGCGGGTTAAACGCACTAAAAAACGTTTCAAAATCGCCCTTTCCTTCATCAATCCACGCACGCTCCGCAGTGCTTTCCATGAAATGGGTGGAGACCACACAGCTCTCTTCACGGGCGATTTGAAGTGCTTTTTTCGCTAAAATCGGATGCGTTGAGTAGGGTGAATGCACGGAAACCGCAGGAATGAAACGTTTACATGTAAACTCCTTGGACGCTTCAAGTCGTCCTCTAAAATCCCCATACATCGCATCCACAGCACTTGGGATTGAGCCTAAAACTTCATTGAAATAAACGACACGTTGCGCTGTTGCAGCACACGCTTCCAAGTCTGCTCCAAAACTGCTGATCGCACCTAGGGTGGTTGTGCCACTGTGAAGCATCTCTTGGAGTTTACATGTAATGAGTTCCGTTGTGGCAAGCGCACTCAGTTCTTCTCTGTGCTTAATGACAGAGCGAAGCCACGGGATAAAATCGCCATAGCGAAGCATACTTTGGTTGGCACTAAATTCTAAATGCACATGGCTGTTGATAAGACCCGGCAAAATAACACTGTTTTTAGGGGTTTCGATTACGGTAACGTTGGGATGCTTCGCTTGAAGCTCCGCACTTTTTCCCACTTCGAGAATCGTTGCATCAAATAACACAGCGCCCTCTTCAATGATCTCAAAATTTTCGTTACATGTAAGCACAAAATCGGCAGTTATTAACGTCACTTTTTTCCTTTGCTTAAACGTTTGAAAGAGTGATTTTCAAACGAAAAATTCGTGTAATTGTATCCTAAACTAACCACTGATATAATAAGAGTAAATTTTAAACAAAAAGGTAACTCATGAAAATTGTCGTGATCCAAGGTCCAAATCTTAATATGCTCGGTCACAGGGAGCAAACCATCTACGGTGGTATGAAACTTGAAGAGATTCACTCTCAAATGGAGACTGTGGCGAAACAAAATGGTTTTGAAATCGAATTTTTTCAATCCAATTTAGAAGGCGAAATTGTAGATCGTATCCAAGAGTGTTTGGGTGATGCGGATGGTATTATCATCAATCCAGCAGCGTATACGCACACCTCTATTGCGATTCGTGATGCGATTAGCGCGGTCTCTTTGCCAGCGATTGAAGTGCATATTAGCAACATCTACCGACGTGAAGAGTTTCGTCAAAAAAGTATGACTGCTGCAGTTTGTACTGGTCAAATCAGTGGTTTTGGACCCTTTGGTTACCACCTTGCAATGATCTCGATGATGCAAATGCTCGGCGAGCTTGATGCGCTTCGTAAAGCACAAATTGCACAACAACAAGTAGCAAAAGCGTAACGTGAACTACATTCTCCAAGATGAAAATGCACTCTATTATGAGTGCGGTTTTTCATGCGACCATGCGGTTTTTTTAAAGCTGGGAAGTGAAGCATTTTTTATCACCGATGCGCGTTACACGACGGAAGCATCAGAGATGATTCACAATGCAACCGTTTTAGAGGGCGATAGACGCGATTTGCTTAAAACAGCGCGTCTGTTGATTCGAAAAAGTGGCATCACAACGCTTGCGTATAATCCCGCCGAATGGAATGTGGAAGCCTATGCAAGGCTCAGTGAAAAGCTCAGCATCAACTTTCAAAAAAAGCCTAATTTTTCGCAACAAAAACGCATCATCAAAAGTGACATTGAGCTTGAAATCCTCAAAAAAGCGGCACTATTTGGACGAGATGCTTTTGCACATTTTGGAGAATTTTTAAAAAATAAAGGCGAAGGCATGGATGAAAAACGTGCCTTCTTTGAAGCCGAAGCGATTTTGAAACATCACGGTGAACTAGGCCTTAGTTTTGAACCGATTATCGCTCTAGGAGCGAATGCTGCCAAACCACACGCTCTGCCTACAGGTAAAACACTTCAAAAGGGTGAACTTGTCCTTTTGGATGCGGGTGTGAAGTATCAGCGTTACTGCTCCGATCGAACACGAACCAGTTTTTTTGATGAAGCGTTTAATTTTGAAAAAGAGCAACGCTTCAACGAGACCTTGAAACAGAAAGTTTATGATACAGTGTTGCTCGCGCAAGAAGCCGCACTAAGAACGGTCAAAGTGGGTGTCAAAGCCAAGGAGATCGACAAAGCTGCACGCGATGTGATTGACAAAGCGGGCTTTGGAAACTATTTTATTCACTCCACAGGGCATGGTGTCGGACTTGACATTCATGAGCTTCCTGTCATTAGTGCACGTTCCGAAACCATTATCGAAGAAAATATGGTCTTTACCATAGAGCCTGGCATTTACTTACCAGAGCAATTTGGCGTACGCATTGAAGACACGATTATTGTGAGAAATAGCGGCGCTGAGGTTATGGGGTGAAGTTAGAACGCATTCGTTTTTTCCCTACATGTAAGCACGTTAAAAAACCTTTTTTACACCGAGCCATTATAGGACTGGGTGGCAATCAAGGGGATGTTAAAAAGCGTTTTGTCAAACTCTACCGTACCTTTCTAAACGATCCACGTTTTTATGTTCAAGAGAGCTCCTTGGTGTTTCAAAATCCACCGTTTGGCTACCTTGATCAGCCCGATTTTTACAATGCAGTGATGGTGTTGCAAACGTCTCTCAGTGCAAAAGCATTGCTCAAAGTACTTTTACATTTCGAGCATCTTTTCGGACGCGTGAGACTCTTTAAAAATGGACCAAGAACGCTAGATTTGGATATAATATTTTTCGATAATCAAAAGATTCAACAACCTAACTTAATCGTTCCACATCCCAGATGGCAGGAGCGTGCATCGGTTATCGTTCCACTCTTTACGCTAAAAAGTTTTAAAGGATAGAGGTGAAATTTCATACGTTTAGTGGTGAAACACCAGCAGAAGCACTCAAACAGGCTCAACAAGACTGCGGTGAAAATGCACTTGTGATAAGTACCAAACAGATTCGCAAAAAAACGATTAGTACTTCAGCACTCTATGAAGTCGTCGTTGCCATCGAAGAGGATCAACCAGCCCCAGCCCCTAAAAAACCAGAACCAAGAGTTGAGTCTAAATATAAAAGTGGCGAAGATGTCCTCTTTAGCCTCTCTGAAGCGGCAAAGCAGATTTCACAGATTGCTCAAGCAACAGGCGATATTGGAAACTCAAATGCTTCAAGACAAGCAGAGCGAGCTCAAAACAGTGAAGGTATTGGCGAGATTAAATGCGAGATCAATAAACTGGCTGATAAAATTAAACTGATTCAAGAGATGTTCTGGGAAGAGCGGGCACCGCACCGCAATAATTTAGCGATTCCCTCTGAATTTTCCGAGATTTATAAACTCGCTAAAACCAGCGGCATGGGCGAAGATCATTTAGAAAATATCATGAACCTCACCTTAGAGCATATGCCCGTACGCATGAAAAATAGTTCTGAGACGATCAAGCGTTATTTTCAAGTTTTACTTCGCAAACTCATTCCTGTACGCATGGAAGCGGAACTGCCTAAAGGCAATAAGCGTGTGATGATGTTTGTGGGACCTACGGGTGTGGGTAAAACAACAACGATTGCCAAGCTTGCAGCACGTTACTCGTATATTCAAGAAAAGCGCGCCAAGGTGGGCATTATTACCCTTGATACGTATAGAATTGGCGCCGTTGAACAACTCTTTCAGTATGCCAAAATGATGCGTTTACCGATCGAGGATGTGGTTGATCCGAGTGACTTTAACAATGCGCTTTCTTCACTCAGCCATTGTGACGTGATTTTGATTGATACGGTAGGAAGTTCACAGTACGATAAAGATAAACTGATTAAGCTCAATAAGTTTCTGCAAAGCTCCCAATTACAGATTGATGTTAACTTAGTGCTCTCCGCAGGTAGTAAATTGGAAGATCTCAAAGAGATCTATAAAAATTTCTCTTTTTTAGATATTGATACCCTTATTTTTACAAAATTTGATGAAACGAAGGTTTTTGGAACGATATTTTCTTTGATTTACGATATTGACAAACCCGTAAGTTATTTTTCCATTGGTCAAGAAGTACCGGATGACATTGTCCCTGCATCGAGTGACTTTTTGGTTGAATGTATTTTAGATGGCTTTGAGAAAAAAAGAGGTGAACATGGAAACGCAGGCGAATAAGCTCCAAGAACTAGTCGGTGCAGCTTCTGCAAAAGAGTATAGCCATACGAAATATATCGCTATTACCAGTGGTAAAGGTGGTGTAGGCAAAAGTACAGTCAGTGCCAATATGGCAAATATTCTCGCTAATAACGGTTACAAAGTGGGGCTCTTTGATGCCGATATTGGTTTAGCCAATTTGGATGTTATTCTTAATGTGCGTATTGATAAAAATATTTTACATGTACTCAAAGGCGAATGTACACTTGCAGATGTGATTGTTCCTATTAAAAAGAATCTCTTGCTCATTCCTGGCGAAAGCGGTGATGAGATTTTAAAATACTCTGAGCAGTTTTTGTTTGAACGCTTTTTAGAAGAGACCAAAGTACTCAATGATCTTGATTTTATGATCATTGATACAGGGGCTGGTATTGGCGGACATATACAGCTTTTCTTAGAAGCTGCGGATGAGGTCATTGTGGTTACGGTGCCTGATCCTGCCGCAATTACCGATGCGTACGCTACAATTAAGATTACCAGTAAAACGCAGTCAAACATTCATGTCATTTTAAATATGACCAAAAGTGAAAAAGAGGCACAACTTATTTTTGATAAAATTAATAAAGTTGCACAGGCCAATATTGGGAATGGATTAAAGCTCAATCTTATTGGTAAATTGCCTGAGGATAAGCTCATCTCGAAAAGTATCAAACAGCGCACACTCTTTACCAATGATGCTCCCAATTCACTGGCATCTTTGGATATGAAACGCATCGTCAACAATTTAGTCTACAAATTGGAACGAAAAGTGCTTAAAACTGATACGAATAAGAGCTTCGGAAGCTTTTTTAAGCGTATTATTGAGCAATTTTAGATACATTTTGTAAAGGCGTTTATATGGTCAAATCAGAAAATTTCATCTATTTTTTCACCATCTGTGGTTTTTTTATAGGATTGATGTTTTCGATACTAAATTTTTCAGAGCCAGAAGAGATACTCTTTTATACGTTAGAGATAACGCTCTTTTTCTATCTCATTATCCATGTGGCTGTGATGAATTTCTTTGATTTTGATCGTTTGGCAACTTTTATTTTCGACAAAAAAGATCACGAAAATATTGGGGATTATTTTATTCAAGAGCTTGAAAACAGAGAAAAAGTGATGGATAGTCTTTTAGCAAGCATTGATAATATGAACCAGCACTATGATAAGATCATGAAAGGCTCAACGGAGAGTAATGAATCCTACACTAAAAAAGCAGCAGCCTAATCCTTACAGTCAAAATCTCAAAAAAGAACAAGATGAACTTGTTCTGCAATACCTTCCTGCCGTGCGTGCTATGGCCTATCGCCTTCGAGAAAGACTTCCTGCATCGGTTGATGTTAACGATCTGATTTCCATTGGTACGGAGGAGATGATAAAACTCTCCCGTCGATACGATAAAGATCAAAATGACTCTTTTTGGGGTTATGGTAAAAAACGTGTGTACGGTTCAATGCTTGATTTTCTACGCTCCTTAGATACGATGAGCAGAGCCAACAGACGTTTAATTAAAATGGTAGACAATGAAATTACCGCTTATTTGAGCGAGCATGGAAATGAACCTGATGATGCGTACTTAGCTCAGGTATTGGGCGAAGATATTGAAAAAATAGCGGAAGCACGCAACAGCTCTATGATTGTCTCTGTGATGTCTCTCAATGAGCAAGTCACGATTCTTTCAGTTGAAGATACC
>Ga0302213_1000049_pt1 | contig 95986 bp, 79 predicted proteins | sample II_Fen_N1_2_FD_194583 | JGI IMG/M metagenome (GOLD analysis project Ga0302213, IMG submission 194583) | Peat permafrost microbial communities from Stordalen Mire near Abisko, Sweden - II_Fen_N1_1 | ecosystem: Environmental > Terrestrial > Soil > Wetlands > Permafrost | place: Sweden: Abisko...
AATTCAGGGTACACTGCTCGGTTCACGCACCAAACGGCCAGTCCGATTTCAGCCATTTCACAGGAATTCTTAAAAAGAGCCACGTCCTTTGGAATGTAGGGGTTGCACTTGGTGTTCAGGGGTGTCGGGCAAAGGACGAATGCCAGCTTGCCTCCGTATCGGCGTACTACTTCGGGAAGCATGAAGTGCAGTTTCTGGCAATGCGCGCAGTTGTAATCAAAAAGCAAGGTCACCTTATATGGAGCATCCTCCGACCCGATGATGGGTGCGTTCTGATAATCCAGGACGGGAAGTTGAACTTGTGAAACACCGGTTTTATAGACCGTAGTAGGAACAAAACCGACTTGGAAAGCTACAAGCATTCCAGACAAGAGCAATCCTGCTGAAATCAATCCTAAGGTATGTAATGGGCGGATCCTGTCTTTTCGCACACGGATAATGACCAATGCGGTCAGCAGCAGGCCTGTAAGATGGGTGCTCATGCAATAGGGGCAGAATGCTCCGACGAGCCATTTCTGAACGATGATGAACCAAAGGGCACTGCCAGCGACGGCGCCGACCAAAACCAGCATCGACATCCAGGCCAAGCGACGAACGGGCTCCTCCGTTTGAGGCCCGATAAACAGACTGGCCACGAAAAGGGCGAGGTACATCCCCACCGCCAAACTACTGACCGGCAACATGCCAGCCAACATCGACCACTTGCTGCTCATCACCAGATCGCAAGGACTTCCGCCACCGCAACCGGCCATGTTTTCGCCCGATAGGTAATGCCAGCTCAAGAATATGCTCAACAGGGCGGCCAGCGCACTGAGTCCAGTAAGGACCCAGCGCCACCAAGGCCACGCGTTCAGCCATTTAAACCTTCTTTTCACAACGAATTAAGGTTTCTTGAAATACCGGTTCGGCATACCCGGCGTTGGCAAATTGCTGGCCAACTGCGCACCACTTTCGTGATTTTTCTTTAGCGGTGCGGTCAAGGTGATGCCGGAGCCGGAGAACGGTTGCCCAGCTTCATAGGAATTTTTAAGGGGCAATGAAAGCGTGACGGTATCGGGAATGGCAGGCGCGTTGTAGTTCCGCCCCATTCCATTTCGACGACGGGCCGCCGTGATGGAGCTGACAACTACTTTTTCCAGGTTGGCGCCGCTTCCGATGGTGACCATTTGCCCCACGCTGAATCCTTCGATGCTCATGACCGGTATAACCGTATTGCCCGAAGTAATGGCTGAACCGATGGTGGTACAGCCTGCCGTACCGATGGTGGCTACGATGGCGGCTTCACACGATGCACCCGAACCGACAAACAGCTTCTGGCCGATGCTGAAGTTCAGCAGGTTGGCCACTTTGATAATGTTGGTTCCGGCAGCAGCGGGCGCCAACAAGTTCACAGCGTTCTGCACCTGAAAATCACGTTTGTTGTCATCGTTGTCGGTTCCATCAGGATAGCGACCGGTACTGATGTTCGGTTGACTAACGGCTGGCCCTGGCCTAAAGCCTCTGTATCCGCCTGGAGTCGGTGCGAAACAACCGTTTTCACTGGCACCGGAAATGGCTTGATAGCCTTCGGCCGACCAAGGATCGACCACGCCACCGTAATTGAGCGCGTCCACCACGTTGCCTTTGGCATCGCGCAAGACCATGTTCCCTGCCGATGCAGATAGAGCCGGACCCCCAAACCATTGCTGCGGAGCGGGACTGCCTTGATAACCGGCCGTCGTAACTTTTTCATCCCGAACAACGTCGCTGATGTCGTGATCGTTCGTCAAGGGTTGATCCAAAACAAGGGCATAAACCAACGGCAAGACCGGTTCGTTGCTCGAATGCGGGTAAGCCGAAGCCGGAGTGAAGCTAATACCCGTTCCACGTACGCTGAACGGCATGTTGGAGGCGTGGTTGAATTTTAAGGGTTCCACCAATTCCAATCCGGTACCGGCGTCTTCCGTCGATTTCAACGGGCTGTTCAAGGTATTGCGGACGGATTGTGTGCCGACACTCTTTACGGTGACCATTTCAACGCCATGACCTTTGCTATCAATATCCAAACGAATCTTGTCTCCTGCCGAGATATTGGCCACGGACGAAACCTTGATGTTGGTATCACCGGGTTTGGCATCCATGGACAAGTAGGCTTGCGTACCTGGCTTGCCGACATTGGTGATGGTGACCACCTCGTATTTTTCAATGGAACGGGAAACTGCCGGATAGGTCGCACCATATCCAATGGCGACTTTCTGACCTACTTCCATGCCTGAAACGCTCGTGACAGGTATCGAGGTTGAACCGGACGGAATCGTGATGACAGGTCCATCTGGAACAGGTTGCCAAACCGTGGTGCTGCCACCCACCGGCATACGGCGCATGCCACCCTGTCCTTGAGCAGCGGCATCGGGTTCGGCAGGTGCAATGATTTTGACGACTTTGCGGCTTTCAACGGCCAATCCGGTCCCGATTTTGACGACATCGCCGACCGAAACGCCCGTGATACTACGAACGTAAACCGTTGATTCTCCTTTCTTTGCAGGGACCGACATACCCGAGTTCGACAAGCCCAGCAGATAGAATCCTCTGGCAGCGATTTTAGTTCCTGCAGGAATCTTGACCGAAGAGAAAATGGGCATTTGAGCCGCGTGTGGTGTCAACGTCCAGTTCGACACATCCACGTCGTTATCACCTGCGTTGTACAGTTCAATGAAAGTATTGGAGGCGTTTTCGGCTGAACCGTCGCTGATGCGGAACTCATTGATCTTGATTGGACTGACGTTCCGCACTTTTTCGATGGCGATATCCGATTGGCTTTTGTCGTTGGCAGCAGTTTTCCAAGTTGCCTTGGCCACCAAATCTCCGTTGAATGCATCCAGGCCGGAAGTCACCGAGAAGGTCACACTGACGCTTTCACCTGGAGCAATGGGTTCAGCCATTACTTTGGAACCGACACCGGAGCTTAAGACGACGCTCTTCCAACCGGAAGGCACCACGATGCTCAGTGTCAAATCCTTCACTTCCTGCCCGGTGGTGTTCACATAGGTCACCGTGGTATTCTGAGTGGAACGGGGCGAGAAGGTCTGAAGCCCGGTCGGAGTTTCGGTGGAAATAGCGGCAGCAATGGCAAGACGTTGAACGTCGTACTTTGCAGCCAAGACATTTGCTTGGATTTTTTGATTGGTTTCAATGGAGGGGAACATACCAGATGCCGTCATGGCGCCTTCATAGAAAGTGCCTTGGGAACCATTGCTGTTGTCACCACCATTGCCCAGCAGGATGGCACCCTGCTTGCGCATGGGGTCGTAGCTGTTTCTGTCGTTGTTCACCCGTTGTCCATCGTAATAGACTCCAAGGGTCCCGTTTTGTGCGTCGCCACCCATGGACCGCCAATGATGGGGTTCACCATCGGCCATGGCGGTTACAAAACGCCAGGAAATGCTGGCCAATGTCGGACAATATTTGTCGTTTGGATTCGGATTGACACATCCCACCAAATTATTTTCTTGGTCGGTCATGATCCATGGGCCAGGTGCGTCGCCGCGATACCAAGCACTGGCATTTCCGTAATAGGTAGTCTCCATGGTTCCGTCACCATCGTCGCGACTGTCGGTCTCGGCATTGCCATAATCGTAGCAGCAACCGGCGTTGTAGTGGTTCCCGTTGATGACCCAATATTGGCCTTGAGCCTGATCGTCAACGGCCGTACCCTTCGTATCGTTCTGGCGAAGCCCCATGCCCGGTGCAATGAAAACACCGTAGACTTTGTGTCCCATCAGGGTCACCGGTGCCATGTCGGCTATTGGCACATTGTTGAACCCACCCATGGCTGGGCCGCTAAAACCGCCTCTCGGCGCTTGAACAAGGTTGTTTCCGTGGCCGGACTGGTCGTAAAGAACGGTGATCCAACAATACGTATCAGCGCAAAAAGCATCTTGCGCGGCAGCATCGGCATATCCTCCCGGATCGCCCTCGCTGGGCTGAACCACACCGATGTCAAGCGTCTTGCCGTCCGACTGACGCATCACTTGATAAAGCGGCCCGTTGTACGATGCGTATAAGGCTCTTGTACTGCTGTGTGCCGCGGTGCATGGAGTTCCTCCAGCCGCATAAATGTCACAAGGGCCTTCCGGCCTTTGGGGAGCACTTTTACCTTCACCAGTCAATGCGATCATTGACATGACGGCGACGGGCAACAGGAACGCCAGCAACACCATCGATAAAAAAAACAGTTTCCTTTTCATGTATTCGATTTTTTTAAACACCGTGACTCAGTCACAAATGTAAAAATAATATCAAGTATTGACGCAAAAAAAAAGCACCTACGTGATAATCACATAAGTGCCTGTTTGTTGCTTTGTAGCGAGAGCCGGGGATGATCCGGCGACCTCATGATTATGAATCATGCGCTCTAACCAACTGAGCTATCTCGCCATCATTTTTTAAAAGCGCGACAAAGATAGTGCTTTTCCGATTATACGCAAACCCCGCTTTCCATTTTTTTAGTAAGGCCGGGTTTTTCTTGCGGTCGTATGAGTTTTTTCCGCTATTTTTGCAGTCCAAACGCAATGCGCAATGCTAGGCATCAAAAGGCTACATACATACGTACTTACCAGCTTCTTACCCGTCTTTTTCATGACCTTCATGATCAGCAATTTTATATTGGTGATGCAAACATTGTGGCGGTACATCGAATATTTGGTGGGCAAAGGACTGGATATCGCCATTTTCGGTAAATTCGTGTGGTATGCGGCGCTCAACTTGGTTCCCATGTCGTTGCCGCTGGCCGTGCTCTTGGCATCGCTCATGACCTTTGGAGAATTCGGAGAGAAACTCGAACTTTTAGCCATGAAGGCTGCCGGCATTTCCCTCTTTAGAATCATGAAACCGCTCATCGTCCTGATGGTGTTCATCAGCGTCGGAGCCTTTTATTTTCAGGACAGGGCCATGCCCGTGGTGCAGGTGAAGTTAATGACGCTGCTGGCTTCTTTCAAGCAGAAATCGCCGGAGTTGTCCATCCCGGAGGGAGCGTTCTACTCGGAAATTCCAGGCATCACCCTGTATGTTCGGTCTAAAGACGTCAAGAAAAAACTGCTGAACGATATTGTCATCTACGATTTCTCTCAAGGCTATGAGAACGCCGCGGTCACTTTGGCCGATTACGCCACCCTCAAATTCACCGACGACAAGATGAACCTCATCTTTACGCTGCACAACGGCGAAGGGTTCAGCAATTTCAGCAACATGCAGGGAACTGGGGCCAACATTCCCTACCGCAGGGAAAGTTTCCGCACCAAACAGATCATTCTAGATTACGATGGAAATTTCAACATGGTGGATGAATCGAACTTCAACTCCATGCACTTCAGCAAGAATACGAAAGAGCTGAGCGTCATCATCGATTCGGTGGGTGGCTTGCTCGACAGCCTGGGTGTCAAGACAGAACAGGCGTTCACACAACGGAAATACTTGGGCAGGGACCTAAATAACGGGCATCAGTTGATATCGCCCGATGTGATTCGAAAGAAGTCTTTGGTCAAGCCGTTTTACCCCCAAATGGACAGCTTGATACAGAGTTTGGACAAGGAATCGCTTAAAAACTTGGCGCAACGGGCTAGCTCTAGCGTGGCCGAGGTCCGCAACGACCTGGAATACAAACAGATTGCCGTAGCGAACGAGACGTATCAGTTCCGTCGGAGCAGCATCGAGTTTCACCGGAAGTTCACGCTTTCCATCGCTTGCCTCATTTTCTTTTTTATCGGAGCGCCGCTGGGAGCCATCATCCGTAAGGGTGGCATCGGCATGCCGGCCGTGATTTCGGTTTTGCTATTCATATTTTACTACATGATCGACGTGGCCGGCTACAAAATGGCCCGCGATGGTCTGTGGGAACCCGTATTGGGTGGATGGATCAGTTCAGCAGTGCTATTTCCGCTCGGATTGTTCCTCACCTATAAAGCCGTCAAGGACTCCCAAATCTTGAACGGAGATGCGTATGTCATTTTTATTAAAACTTGGCTGAACCCCAGACGCATGTACAAGCATGCCAAGGTTTGGATCCGCCACAAACAACAGCACCATGAGTGAATTTAAATTAGACAGTATAGAAGAAGCGATTGAAGAAATCGCAAAAGGAAACATCATCATCGCCGTCGATGACGAGGACCGTGAGAACGAAGGCGATTTTATTACCTCGGCTGAACTCATTACGCCAGAGAAAGTGAACTTTATGATCACTCACGGCCGCGGAGTGCTTTGCGCACCGATTACGGAGGAACGCTGTGAAGAACTGGACTTGGAGAAACAAGTTTCCAACAACACTTCCCTGTTGGGCACGCCGTTCACGGTGACGGTCGATTTGTTGGAAGGCTGCGCCACCGGAGTTTCCGCTCAGGACAGAGCCATGACCATCCGCGCCCTGGCCGACCCGAAAACCAAACCCGAAGACCTTGGCCGCCCAGGTCACATCAGCCCGTTGTATGCCAAAAGCAAAGGCGTGCTGCGTCGCGCCGGCCATACCGAAGCGTCGATCGATTTGTGCCGCATTGCCGGCTTGAAGCCTGCCGCCGCGCTCATTGAAATCATGAACGAAGACGGCACCATGGCCAGAATGCCAGAACTGGTGGCCATTGCCAAACAGTTCGACCTCAAAATAATCACCATTCAAGACCTCATCGCATACAGGTTGAAGCAGGAATCGTTGGTCGAAATGGGTCCCAAGGTCAACATGCCCACCAAATACGGCATGTTCCACCTGATTCCCTTCAAGCAGCTTTCCAACGGACTCGAGCATGTAGCGCTTGTCAAAGGCACTTGGGAGCCCGATGAATCCATACTGGTGCGTGTGCACTCCTCTTGCGTGACGGGCGACATCCTTGGCTCCATGCGCTGCGAATGCGGGGAGCAATTGCACAAAGCCATGCTGGCCATCGAAAAGGAAGGCAAAGGCGTATTGGTGTACATGAACCAGGAAGGTCGCGGCATCGGTCTGATGGCCAAGATCATGGCTTACAAGCTTCAGGAGGAGGGCATGGACACCGTCGATGCGAACATTCACTTGGGATTCAATGCCGACGAGCGCGAATACGGCGTAGGTGCGCAGATACTCCGCCAGGTCGGGGTCAGCAAGATGCGGCTCATGACCAACAACCCGGTCAAACGCATCGGCTTGGAAGCATACGGCCTCACCATCACCGAAAACGTTCCAATCGAAGTGGAACCCAACCAATACAACCAATTCTACATGCTCACCAAAAAGGAGCGCATGGGACACACGCTTAAAAACATCCTCTAATTCCATCCATATGGCTCTGAAACATTTCAAATTGACGCTGCTGGCAATCTTGCTCGTACCTATGACTCTGTTTGCCGCCGATGGGGCAAAAAAGAAAGAAAAGAAGGAAACGGACATCATCTCCATGATTTCCAAAAACGATCCGGCATATTTGTTTTGCTACTTTACCGACAACGGTTCGGACGGATTGCACCTCATGTACAGCCTGGACGGACTCGTTTGGCGCACGCTCAATGGCGGAAAATCCCTCTTGACGCCTACCGCCGGCGAATCCAAACTGATGCGCGACCCTAGCATCGTTCAAGATGCCAACGGTGTTTTCCACATGGTTTGGACCAGCGGCTGGACCGAACGATGCATCGGATACGCTTCGTCCAAGGACCTCATCAACTGGTCGGAACAAAAGACCCTGCCCGTCATGGCTGACGAACCCACCGCCCGGAATGCCTGGGCTCCGGAACTGTTCTATGACAAGTCAACCAAGACGTTTTACATTTACTGGGCTTCCACCATTCCAGGCAAATTCCCCGAAATTGGTACGGCCGAGGACGGCTACAACCACCGCATTTTCTACACCACCACTCAGGATTTCGTGACGTTCACTAAAACTGCCCTGTTCTACGACCCTGGTTTCAACTGCATTGACGCCTTCATCCTGAAAAAAAGTGGCACGTTTTACATGTTCATCAAGAACGAAACCAAGGAACCTGTCGAAAAGAACATCCGAATGGTGGCCTCCAACAAAATCACAGCTTTTCCAAAAGCCACGGCTGAACCCTTTACGGGAAAGCAGTGGGCGGAAGGACCTACAGCTTTGGCCATCGGCAGATACACCTATGTCTATTGGGACAAGTACCGAGACAAGAAGTACGGCGCCGTGCGCTGCAAGAATCTGAACAAACCGGTATGGGAAGACATCTCCGACATGATTCGATTCCCGACTGGTGTACGCCACGGAACGGCCTTCCGAGTATCCGATGCTGTCCTGATTGGACTTCAGAAATTGGACAAAAAAACGGATTAATCGCTCTACAGGCCAAAAATATGAAAATAGAATGCAAACGGCTGAAAATCCGTGTCGATTTCGTATTTTTGCACCGTATGACCAACCAATTAAACTAAACGTATGAACCCTGTTTCCGAGCGCTTAGCAGCCCTCTCGCCTTCAGAGACACTGGCGATGTCACAAAAGAGCAACGAATTGAAAGCCCAAGGCATCGATGTGATCAACATGAGTGTCGGTGAACCCGACTTCTTCACCCCAGACCACATCAAAGAAGCCGCCAAACAGGCCGTTGACGCGAACTTTTCCTTTTACTCCCCCGTCCCCGGCTATCCTGCATTACGCAATGCCATCGTGGCCAAACTGAAAAAAGAAAACGGTTTGGAATATAAACCGGAACAAATTGTTTGTTCCAACGGTGCCAAACAGTCCGTATGCAACGTGTTGCTCGCCATCATCAGCGCTGGTGATGAAGTCATCGTTCCCGCCCCCTACTGGGTAAGTTATGTGGAGATGGTGAAACTGGCCGAAGGCACCAACGTCATCGTCAGTGCCGGCATCGAGCAAGATTTCAAGATCACGCCCGCTCAACTGGAAGCCGCCATCACCCCCAAGACCAAAGCCATCATCCTGTGCTCCCCGTCCAACCCGACCGGTAGCGTTTACAGCCGGGAGGAACTCAAAGGCTTGGCCGATGTTTTGGCCAAATACCCCAACATCATCGTCCTATCCGACGAAATCTACGAACACATCAACTATGTTGGCAAACACGTCAGCATTGCTGAATTCGATAACATCCGCGACCGCGTGGTCATCATCAACGGCGTTTCCAAAGCCTACGCAATGACCGGCTGGCGCATCGGCTGGATTGCCGCTCCCCAGTGGATCGCTTCCGCCTGCAACACGTTGCAGGGTCAGTACACATCGGGTCCCTGCTCTGTCTCCCAGAAAGCCGGCGAAGCCGCTTATACCGGAACGCAAGAGCCTGTTGCTCAGATGCGTGCCGCCTTCAACCGTCGCCGTGACCTCATCGTGGACCTGGCCCGCCAGATTCCCGGACTAAAATGCGCGAAACCCGAGGGTGCCTTCTATATTTTCCCGGAAGCCGATGCATTCTTTGGCAAGTCTTTTGAAGGTCGCAAAATCAACGATGCCGGCGATTTGGCCATGTATCTGCTGGAAGTCGGCCACGTTGCAGCCGTCGGCGGTACCGCTTTCGGTGCTCCCAAATGCATCCGCTTCTCCTACGCCACTTCCGACGAGAACATCGTTGAAGCCATGCGTCGCGTCAAGGAAGCGCTGGGCAAATTGGCATAAGTTTTACCATCCAACTATAGAAAGAAGTTGTCTCCCAAGGACAGCTTCTTTTTTTGTTTTGTATCTTCGCTGTATGTTAAGCCACGAAAAAATAGTCGAATGCGTTCCCAACTTCAGTGAAGGTAGGGACAGTGCCAAGATGGAGCGGATTGTCGATTGCTTCCGCAACATGGAGGATGTCAAACTGCTGGATTACAGCAACGATGTGAGCCACAACCGCATGGTGGTCACGGCAATCGGTTCACCCGAGGCAATGAAAAAAGCGATGGTGAACGCCATTGGCACGGCTATCCGGGAAATCGACCTGACCGTGCATCGGGGCGAACATCCGCGCATGGGTTCGGCCGACGTGGTGCCGTTCATACCAATACGGAATATGACAATGGACGAAGCGGTGCAATTGGCCAGGGACGTTTCACAAGAAGTCGCTAATGCCTACGATCTGCCCGTTTACCTCTACGAGAAAGCTGCAAGCGCTCCGCACCGCGAGAATCTGGCAGAAGTGCGGAAAGGCCAATTCGAAGGTCTTGCCTTGAAGATGCAAGATACCTTGTGGAAACCCGATTTCGGCCCTTCCACGCCCCACCCGACTGCAGGAGCAAGTATCATTGGAGCTCGCAACTTCCTCATCGCTTGGAATATTAATCTGAACACGGACAACGTGGCGATTGCCCAATCCATCGCAAAGAAAATACGCTTTTCCAGCGGCGGTTTTCCCTGTGTCAAAGCATTGGGCATGTATTTGGCAGACAAAGGGCAAGCGCAAGTTTCCATGAATCTGACCGATTTCACGCAAACATCCATGCGCCAAGTTTTTGATGCCATCCTGGAAGAAACGGCAGCCAGAGGCGTGAGCATCGCTTGCAGCGAGGTCATCGGCATGCTGCCAGAAGCTGCGTTGGCGGATACGACGGCACAGGAACTGCTGATTAAAGATTTCAGCAAAAATAAAATCTTGGAAAACAACTTACCTGAATAAGGATTTCAGAAAGGCCTCGAGTCCTATTTTGGCATCCTCCAATTTTTCTTCCCAGTGTTTGATGGAGTTTTGACCAATCACATCGGTGATGTACTTGACGGCCATAAAGGGAATGCACAGGGACTTGCAGGCTTGAGCCGAACCGAAAGCTTCCATGTCGAACACATCGGCATGCCTGCCGGTGGAGGATTCCTCGTGGTCCGTTTGGAAGGTGTCGCCAGTGGAAATGCAGCCGTTCTCCGGCGCGCCAAAGTCAAATGGAACGAGTTCAGCCGAGAAATCGAGTTCGAAAGGGACGCCTAAATGAGCGATCTTTTCCAGATCACGGTCAACGAAATGATTGCAAACCACGATGTCTCCAACCTGATGATGCAGCGTTCCGGCTGAGCCGACAGATACGACCAACGTTGGTTTCAGCCTTTGAACGGCTTCGTAGGTGTGCAAAGCAGCGGAGACCTTGCCGACCCCGGTCCGACAGAAAAAAACATCGTGACCGGGCAACTGCCAATTTCCGCGTTCGGCCTCCAAGGCATAGGTGATGAGAATCTTCATTTTTAGATGGATTTTATCGCATTTATCCCTGCAAAACTACGGATTTTATAGTGAAAAATGTACCTTTGCTTACAAATCGGACCTTAAACACCCAAACGACATGAACAAACAGATTCAAGAAATCGCCCAGCGCTTAGGCGGTTTGCGCGACATCCTGGAAATCAGTGTTTCAGAAATGGCTCAAGTTTGCCACATTCCCGAAGAAGAATACCTCGGATACGAAACCGGCAAGAAGGACATTCCCGTGAGCGCCCTCCAGAATATTTCCCGCCATTTCAACGTCGAGCTCACCGCTTTGCTTTTTGGGGCTGAACCCAATGTCTCCACCTACTTCCTGACCCGCGCCGGTCAGGGCACCGCCATGGAGCGCAGCAGCGCCTACAAATACCAGTCGCTGGCCGCCGAATTCGCCCATCGCAAGGCCGATCCGTTCATTGTTACGGTGGAACCCAAACCTGAGGGCACGCCCATCCATCTGAACAGCCACGACGGGCAAGAGTTCAACTACGTGCTCGAAGGCAGCATGCAAATCAGCATCGACGGCAAGGACCTGCTGCTGAATGCTGGCGACAGCCTCTATTTTGACGCCACCAAACTCCACGGCATGAAGGCACTGAACGATGCCGCCGTTAAATTCCTGGCCATCATCTTTTAACCACCCACACGCACAACTATGATAGAGAAGTATCTAAAACAGACGGAATTCACAGATTTCGAGGACTTTAAGAAAAATTACGAACTCATCGTTCCCGAGGATTTTAATTTTGCCTACGACGTCGTGGACGAATGGGCTCGCATTCAGCCAAACAAAAGAGCCTTGCTTTGGACCAACGACCAGGGTGCCAGCAAGACCTTCACTTTTGGCGAAATCAAGGAAATATCGGATCGCACGGCTGGATATTTCAGTTCTTTAGGCATTGTCAAGGGTGATATGGTGATGGCCGTTCTCAAACGCAGGGCTGAATTCTGGTTCACCATCATCGCATTGCATAAAATCGGTGCCGTCATCATCCCGGCCACACACTTGCTGACCAAAAAAGACATCATCTACCGGGCCAATGCTGCGGATATCAAGGCCATCGTTTGCGACGGTGACGAACAGGTCATTGGGCACATCAACGCCGCACTGCCGGAGTCGCCATCCATAAAGACCCTCGTTTCCATCGGACCGTTCATTCCCGAAGGTTGGGAAGATTTTCACAAAGGCATTGCTGCAGCCAAACCCTTTGAACGCCCTGCTGAACCCACCAAGAACAGCGACCCGCTCATCGTGAGCTTCACTTCGGGCACCACCGGCAACCCCAAGATGGTTTATCTGGATAGTGTCTATCCGTTAGCGCACATCATCACTGCTTCGTATTGGCACAACCTTCGTGAAGACAGCCTGCACCTGACTATTGCCGACACAGGCTGGTTGAAGGCTGTTTGGGGCAAACTTTACGGTCAATGGCTGGCAGGTGCCACCGTTTTCGTGTACGATCATGAAAAGTTCACCCCCGCCGACATGCTGGCCATGCTGGAGAAACACCAGGTGACCTCATTGTGCGCGCCGCCCACCATTTTCCGCTTCCTCATCCGCGAGGACCTTACCAAGTATGACCTTTCCAAGCTGGAATGGTGCACCATCGCCGGCGAGGCCTTGAATCCAGAAGTGTACAACCAATTTTACAAACTTACTGGCATCAAGATGCGCGAGGCTTACGGTCAAAGCGAAACGACCGTCATTGTGATCACCACACCTTGGGTGGAACCGAAACCCGGTTCCATGGGCTTGCCCAGCCCTCAATACGATGTCGATTTGATCACCCCGGACGGCCGTTCGGCCGAAGCAGGCGAACAGGGCCAGATCGTGATCCGTTACGGTGAAAAATACCCGGTGGGTCTGTTCAAAGGCTATTACCGCAACGAAACCCTCACCAGCGAAGCCATGAAAGACGGTGTTTATTACACCGGCGACTTGGCCTGGAGGGACGAGGACGGCTATTATTGGTTTGTCGGACGCGCCGACGATGTCATCAAAAGTTCAGGTTATCGCATCGGCCCGTTCGAGGTGGAAAGTGCCCTGATGACGCATCCGGCCATTGTGGAATGCGCAGTGACCGGTGTTCCGGACGACATTCGTGGACAAATCGTCAAAGCCACTTGCATCTTGGGTAAGGACTGGAAAGACAAGGCTGGCGAAATGCTTGTCAAAGAGCTTCAAGACCACGTCAAGGAAGTGACCGCTCCCTACAAATACCCGCGCATTATCGAATTCGTTGACGAACTGCCCAAAACCATCAGCGGTAAGATCCGCCGGGTGGAAATTCGCCAAAGAGACGCCAAATAACCTATGGATAAACTGATTGTCATCAAAGTCGGAGGAAAAATCGTCGAGGAACCCGAATCCTTGCTTGCTTTGTTGAAGGATTTCGCCCGCATCGAAGGCCACAAAGTGCTGGTGCACGGCGGAGGTCGCGCGGCCACGCAAGTTGCCGCACGCCTGGGCATCGAAAGTCGGATGGTGAACGGCCGGCGCATTACCGACTTGGAAACGCTGAAAGTAGTGACCATGGTCTATGCCGGCTTGGTGAACAAGAACATCGTGGCAGGATTGCAGGCGCTGGACGTCAATGCCCTTGGACTAACGGGTGCTGATTTGAACTACATGCGATCCGAGAAACGTCCGGTTGGCGAAGTGGATTACGGTTTTGTGGGAGACGTCAAGGAAGTACATTCCGAGATTCTCGCCACCCTCATTCATCAAGGAGTGGTTCCAGTGTTGGCACCATTGACCCACGACAAAAAAGGCAACATGCTGAACACCAATGCCGACACCATCGCCGGTGAAGCCGCCAAAGCATTGGCCAAACATTTCGACGTGACATTGATGTATTGCTTTGAAAAAGAAGGGGTCCTTATGGATGCCGACGATGACAGCAGCGTCATTCCTCAAATTACCCGCGAGATTTTTGCCAACTACGTTTCGTCAGGGATTATCCAAGGCGGCATGATTCCAAAATTGGAGAATGCCTACGAGGCCATCGATGCCGGGGTGAAAGAAGTCATCATCACCAAATCGGACAATATTTTCAAAGGGGGAGGAACCAGAGTTATCTGAGTTCCGCCAAATTGAAAAGAGGCTGCCCCGTGATGGAGCAGCCTCTTTTTCAATAGTTTATAGGACTTTACAGGTTATTCAGCACGGTTTTCACCATTTCCGAAATCAATCGTCCCTCGGCTTTTCCAGCCAATTGCTTGCTGGCCACACCCATCACCTTGCCCATATCCTTGGGACCTTCGGCACCGGTTTCAGCAACAATGGCTTTAACAGCGGCTTCCAATTCTTCAGCGCTCATTTGCTTGGGTAGGTAGGCTTCGAGAATGGCGGCTTCCAATAGTTCGTTTTCGGCCAATTCCGGACGGTTCTGCTGCATATAAATGGCTGCGGAGTCCTTGCGTTGTTTCAGCAGCTTGGTCACAATCTTGAGAATCATGTCATCTGTTACGATGCCATTGGCTCCCGGAGCGGTCTTGGCTTCGATAATTTCTTTCTTGATACCGCGGACGGTCAATTTGCGGACTTCATCCCTGGCAATCATGGCGGTTTTCAGGTCGGCGTCTATTTGTTCTGCTAAGTTCATGCTCAATGTTATTTGGGTTTAAAAATCATGGTGGCAAAAATACAAAAAATGTGTGGTTCCACATTCTTTGAGTCTTGGATTTTGGAGAATGCGAAAAGCGGAGGCCCTTCCAAGAACGGCCTCCGCTTTTTTTAAATTGTTACAAACTTATCGAACCACCACCTTAGAGATGCTGTTATTGATTCGAACCAGATAATAACCCGGAGCTACTGTGATTTCATGCACACCTGCAGAAATTTGACGAGAAACTAGAGTACCGGTCAGGGAGTAAATGGCCACCTGTTGGTTGGATTCCGATTTCACGACAATCATACTCTTGCCTCCAAGAACGGAAACAGCTTCATCAGTAACGCGATGAACGGCAACTTCGCTGTTCTTCAAGAACGATTGCAAAGCTGTTTCGTAAGCGAACAAATCGCTTGACTTGGCAGTTCCAGCTGTACCAGTGGCTTCAGCTGTTTCCAATGCTGTTTTGAAGGCGTTGTAAACCACTTGTGAATATTGGCTGGAGCCTGCGCCTACCACTGCACTGTTGAAGGACGTTCTTCCTTTTGCTACTTCACCGACAAAGATGGTTTTGACAGGAATGAAGTTGAACACATAGTTGGTATCCGCAATGGTTGTAATGCTGGAGGGTTTTACTGTCTGATCATTGGACTGATAAAACCAGAAACCTTTGTTGGAAGAACTACCGGCTGCTTGTACTGCATAACCGAGGCCATTGTAATAAATGTTATGGGTGCGCCATTCGTCATCACTACCACCGTCCCATGTACCCCATGAATCCTGGAACACACAGTTTTCGGTAATGTTACGGCCATCCAAAAGGCTAAACATTGAATAACGGTCAATGGCTTTGGTATAATCCACACCTGACAGTTTGGCGACCTTGACAATCTGCGAACCGGTTGTAACATTCAGGTCCATCACCAGACCGGCATTTCCGACACCAGGAGCAGTATTATTCACAAGCACATCAATACCAGGATTGTTCCAGTAGAACATATCAGCCACTTTGATGTAATATTCACCATTGGGCAGTTCATTCTTGGGCAAATAAATGACCAAGGCGCTCCTTGCGGCAACAAGTGCAGTTTGAAGTGTCAACACATCCGCAACTGTTCCAGTGTAGGTCTGGTCCACGTAGCTGTTGACAACACCTTCTACAACAGTTATCAAACTGTCCAGCTTGGTATAATCGGCATAAACGTATTTCCCAATAACCTTTTCACCCTTGGCGGAAACTTGTGTTTTCGCATCGATGGTGTTCATAAAATCTCTGGCGGCAATGGAAATATTTTCAAGATCAATCAAATAACCTTCCAACTCCGGCAATCCGACATAACTCAATTGGAAGTTGTCATAGATGGTCCAGCTGTTGGCAGCCGGCGTACCGGTGTTTTTAATCCCGAATTTCAAGATTCCGTCATCAGCCACATAGCCAATGACTGAATTTCCACTATATCCACCTGCGGTAAACATGGTTCTGACGGTGGCCATGGTATTTGCAAAAATGGTACCCCCACCAGACACCCAAGTGTCAGTTGCTGCTGAACAGGTCTTATCGGCATAGAGTGAAAGCATCGGAGAAGTCTTGGCATTGGCATACAATGCAACTGGAATGACTTCCGAACCATCATCGTGAGCTGTAATTTTAGCATCTGAATTGTCACCAGGACGATGGAAACCTTGAACGGTTACCCTATACTGACCTTTGCGTAAACCGGTGATGGTTTGATAAAAGTCAATTGTGGATTTATTATAGAGCTCGTATTCAGAATAATTACCTGCACCGTTTGCTCCCGTCCAACCGGTTCCGGTATTTGAATCAAATCCCGGATTAACAATCAGTGAGTTCAATACGACGGGACTATTTAAGGAGGCATTGTCCATTTGGAACGACAAAACAACCTTTACCAATGAATCCTTGGCAGCAGTTGTTCCGGCAACATTCAAAAGGTGAGCATCATAGACGCCCTGTGCCTTGGCGATGGCAGCATTGACGACTGTTTTGTTAATTTCAAGGTCATAATATTTTGCAACGGTATCTTTAGCGAGTTTAATGCTCACACTCAGGTCTGAATAAACTATTTTGGATGCATTGACAGCATTGATGGCGGAACTCATGCGCGCAATGGAGGCATTCAGGGCAGCTTCCGTCCTGTTGCTCAATACGGTGTTCGCTTCGGCAATGGCAGCGGTTAGTTCAGCGTTCGCAGCCGTTTGAACAACGCCCGTGATACTGCTACCAGTCGTGATCAATCCGCTCAAGGTATTGGCAAGGGCAGTCAAATCTACACCTTGATAATACAATTGGAAATTATCGGCAGCAATCCAGTTGGCCGTGGCACTGACTGTTTTAATACCAAGGTTCAATGTTTTGTCAACAACGATGATGTTTTCAAGCGTATAGACGGCAGAGTCACCAACTTCCATGGAAGTGAGGTTGGCAAAGAGTGATACGCCCGTCGGGGTGATTGCAAGAGGAGGTGTATAGGCTTGCTGGAGTCCTTGAGCCGTTACGACCAATTTGTATTTCCCGTTCGGAACAGCCATTTTCAAGGATTGCGAAATGGAGGCATTCGCCACGCCTGCAACAGTTGTGGCAGTAGATGCAATATATTTTTCAACAAAACAAGTGCCCGATTTCTTTGGCCATGCATTGGTTTGAAGGGCAAAACCGGTGTTGGTCCATCCAATCAATCCGTCTTCAAAAGAGGGGTTCACCATTAAACCTGTTACATTCACAGGTGATTCCTGCGTTGCGGTCTTGGCGCTTTCCAGCAATGTCGAGATGTTCAAATTGTCAATGGCCGTTTGCAAGGTTGCAGATGCTGCAAGGATATCTGCTTCGGAAGTGCTTGGCAGAAAAGCAGAGGCAGCAGTGATTTGACTTGCCAAGGCGGTTGCGTTCAAAGCAGTGGCCTGATTGATCAACGCTTGAAGATCGGCGATATCCAACGAAATAATGGGTTCGAATATCCACTTGTTTTGCTTACTGGTGGTTTTGTCCATGTAAAGGGTACTGCCTGCAGTCGCAGCATCGTAACCGATACCGGCGGTATGTGTGTTGTCATCCTTTACACGATTGATGGTGCAGTAATCGGCAGAAGTGACATTATCGATGTACCAGCTCTGACGAGTCGTTGCAACTTTGGCCGCATAGGAACCATTCCACGAATTGTCGTGTGTGATGAACAAACCGCTTGCTTTCTGTTGAAAACTGTAATAGCCGTTGGAGCTGTTAAGCGTTACTTTAAAAATCTGATAGAGTGAATCGACTGAACCCAACTGGTGGATAACCGAGCCAGTGCCAGTGCCAGTTCCACCAATGAAGGTGTTGGCTGTGAAATTTCGAATTCGGTAATAGCCACCTTTGGTAGGCAAACTTGCACCGAATAACTGAATGCTCGCAATAAAAAGCAAACATAAAAACGTTAAGGTAAATTTTCTCATAATCATTGGTTTAAGGTTCGTATTTTAATGAAAAACTTTTGCTACAACTAAAAATAAAAAGAGCAGCCTCAAACATACGAAGACTGCTCTTAATAATTCTCATACAAGAGGGGAAATTTTTATTAAAAATTCACGCGTGTTAAAAAATTACTGTCCCGCTTGTTTGCAGGCTCTTGATTCAGCAAGTCGATGACCGCGTCGTTGTCCATTTGCTCGTCGGTGAGCACGTATGGTTCGTACTTTTTGTACCGTGGTGTCTTTTCAAGTTTGTTCTTGTAAAGCGTGCGCTTCCATTCATCACGTTTCTGATTGGCTTCCTGCGCTTTACGTAGTTCCTCATCGGTCAACTTTTGGGTGCGTTCACCAGCATGAGGAATATTTTGGATGTTGAACCCAGTAGCCAAAAGCGTGACTTTGAGCTGGTCTCCCAAGTCGTTGTCAAAGGAAATGCCCCAAATTACTTCCAAACGGGAGGTGAATTTCTTCATGAACTCGTTGATCTGCCCCATTTCGTGCATGAACAAGCCCTTTGTTTCGCTGCAGGAAATGTTGAACAGTACTTTTTTGGCGTTGAAAACGTCGTTGTTGTTGAGCAGCGGTGAGTTCATGGCATCCATCATGGCGTCCGAAACGCGGGTTTCGCCCACTCCGTAGCCCGTACTCATAATGGCCACGCCACCGTCTTTCATCACACGACTCACGTCGGCGAAGTCCAAGTTGATGTGACCGGGCTTGGTGATGATCTCAGCAATGCTCTTGGCAGCGATGGTGAGTGTATCGTCGGCCTTTTTGAAGGCGTCCTTGATTTCGAGGTCGGGGTAGATGCGGCGAAGCTGTTCGTTGTTGATGACCAACAGGGCATCCACGTGCTTGCTCATTTCTTCGACACCGTCCAAGGCCTGATCTATTTTGGAGTCACCTTCCCATTCGAACGGAATGGTCACGATGCCTACGGTGAGGATATCCATGCCTTTGGCCACTTCGGCCACGACGGGAGCAGCTCCGGTTCCGGTTCCGCCACCCATGCCGGCAGTGATAAAGACCATTCGGGTGTCGTCGCTCAATGCTTTGCGAATGTCGGTCAGACTTTCTTCGGCTGCCTCACGGGCTTTGGAAGGGTCGTTTCCGGCTCCAAGCCCCTTGGTGGTCTCGATACCGAGTTGCAGGCGGGTTGGGACCGATGAATGCAACAGCGCCTGGTTGTCGGTATTGCAAAGCATGAAGGTCACGTCCTGGATACCTTCCTTGTACATGTGGTTCACAGCGTTGCTACCGCCGCCGCCGACTCCGATGACCTTGATGATGGTCTTTGCCACGGTGGGAAAATCAAAATCCATAATATCGTCCATATGCGTAGGTTTGATCAGTTATCGTTGTTGAGAAATTCGGTGATGCTTCCGAGAATGTTCTTGAATCCGCTTGTTTTGGGTTCTTTGGGAGGTTTCGGCGCTTTGGGGGGCTTTACATGCTTTTCCTTGACTATTTTCGGTTGCATGATGGGTTTCTTGGGGGGTTCCTCTTCGAAACCATCCAAAATTTGTTCCTTAATCACCGGCGTTTTCACTACTTCAATGACGGGTTCCTTCTCCACAACGGCAAAACAGCCATCTTTGCCCAGCAAGAGCAAGCCGATGCAACGTGCATTCTCTGGTTTTCCAAATACTGCAGCAGTGGTCGTATCCAAGTAAATGGAAGCATCGCCTTTGCGAACCAACATGCCTGTCTTGCGTGCAATCAGATTTTCGAGATCCGGTAGTTTCGAGGCTCCACCAGTAATAACGATGCCCGAAAGCAATTTGTTCGGTTCAATGCCTGAACGGTTGATTTGAGCCCAGATGTTCTCAACGATTTCCTCGATGCGGGCCACCATGATTTCATTGATTTCCTGGTCTTCTTTGGTGAAGAGTTCTTCACCTTCCACGCCTTCGAATTCCGTATGATGTTGGGCTGTACCTTTCAGCAACTTCAGACTTTCGGCATCTTCTTCGTCAAGGTTGAGTTGAAGCAGGTCCAGAGTCAAGTTTCGGCCACCGAAGGGCAGTACTGAAACATAGCGGACTAAGTCACCTTTGTAAATGCAGATGGAAGTGGTTTCGGCACCAAAATCCACGCAAACGACACCCTTGGACTTTTCTTCCGGCATCAGGACTGCTTCGGCTGAAGCGATGGGGCCAAGTTCGAGGTTGGCGCTCAATTTGATGCTTTCGAAGGCGGTTTCTGTCTTTCTGGCCACATCTTCGTTGCCACCGACCACCTTGAAATGGGCATCCACCCGTTTGGGCGTTGTGCCGATGGGGCTGCGGTCTATTTTGCCGTCCACCAGAAATTCCTGCTGGAACACATTGGTTGGGTAAAAATCGTCCGGCAGGTTTTCGGGAATTTGATCCGTCAGTTCATCCAGCTCCTGCTCCGTAAACAATTCAGTCCCTGCAAATTGAGAGAACACATGCACGTCTTTGGTGCGGAGCGTATAGCCATTGATGCCCACATACACGTGATTGACCACCAAGGGAGGCGTCTGTGAATTGCTCAGATCTTCCTTGAGCTTTCGAACCGTACCGGCTACATCTTCAATGTTGTGTACGATGCCGCGACGGATCTCCGAATCGGAAGGCATCTGTTTAAGGGCGATGATGCGGATCGCTCCGCTTTCGTCCCTTTTACCCAGACCTGCAACGATTCTTGAACTACCAAGATCGATCGCCATTACATAATCGGCTGTTCCATTCATATCATTCCTCTTTATTGGTGCATATTATCTGTTTCCTGTATTTGACACTGATGCTGGAATACTTTTCCCAACCTGCTTTCGGCAGTGCTTTCTCGTAAAAAAGCTTGAGCCGTTCGAGCTTGTCCTCCACATCGTTTGGAAGGCCGAACTCTATTTCATAATCGCCGACGCGCGGAACCAAAATCCATTCCCCGTTCGGTTTCACAAAAATCTGAACAATCTGCGCATCCCAGAATGGATCCTTACGAAGCAGCACAGCCATTCGGTATAATCGCCGTATGTAGACGGAATCACGGATGGAACCGGATGCCACCAACACATTGGCTGCCGAATTGAAACTGATCTCCAGTCGTTGGCCAGTAGCATCGACATAAAAATTGCCTTGCTCCTGCATCACTCTGAGAATGGGCGAATACTGCCAGATTTGAATCACGACCTTGCCCGAATTGGTGGAAAAACATTCCACCCGTCGAACCATGCGCATGACTGAAACCACGTATTCAACCCTCCTGTATCTAATTTGATCGAGCCGCTGCCCGACCAGTCCCAAGTTGTTCAATTGCAGAAGCTTCATAACTTCCGGCGCACTCACATACTGTCGATCCGTGCTGTCCATTACTTGGATGACGACTTCCCTGCATTTTTGAGTACCCGGTTCACCCGAAAATTGCACGATGGCAAAAATCAAATAAGCCAGTACCACCAGGGCCGCCAATATTCCAAGTATCTTTTTTAGCATGCGTCGTAGCGTTTTGTGAGCTCAGGCACCAGCGTATCAATACTTCCGGCCCCCAAAGTTACCAAGATTTCTGGTTTCTTTTGGGTTAATAAGTCAAAAACTTTATCGAGCGAAGTCACTGTTTTTGAGCGACTCGTCACTTTTTCAAGAATCATCTCGGAAGTGACTCCGGGAATGGGCAATTCGCGTGCCGGATAGATGTCCAAAAGGATCAAATCGTCGAGTTCAGACAGTACTTCTGCGAAGGCATCTGCGAAATCGCGCGTGCGGCTGTAAAGGTGTGGCTGAAAGATGCCCGTAATTTTTTTGCCGGGATAAAGTTCCTTGATGGAGCGGATGCTGGCGCGCAATTCCTCGGGGTGATGGGCGTAATCGTCGATGTAGACGAAATCGTCACGGCGCACCCGGAAATCGAAGCGGCGCTTGCTGCCTTTGAAGCATGCCAGACCTGACCTCAATTCCTGGTCTGTGACTCCATTCAAATGGGCCAGCGCCATGGCGGCAACGGCGTTTTCCACATTGATGCGGATGGGAACACCCAGTTCCATGTTCAGAATACTACCGCTAGGATAATGGAAGTCGAAAAACAGCCTGCCAGATGAGTAATGCACCTTTTCACCATAGAAATCGGCCTTTTCCTCCACGCTGTAGGTATACGCTTTGGCGCCTTTTTGCAGCCGAAATTTAAGCGGAAGCCCTTTCTTGATGACCAAACAGCCGTCGGGCCGAATCAGCTCGGTGAAATGGGCGAAACTTTCCAAGTATTCGGTGTGAGTGTTGTAAATATCCAGGTGATCGGCGTCCACGGAGGTGATAACAGCCATGTACGGCGTCAGTTGGTGGAAGGAACGGTCGTATTCGTCGGCCTCAATCACGGTCAGGTCACTTTTGTCGCTGAGCAACAAGTTCGTGTCGTAGTTGTTGGAGATGCCGCCCAAAAAAGCGTTGCAATCGACATGGGACTGCTTCAACAGATGCGCCGTCAGCGTGGTGGTGGTGGTTTTGCCGTGCGTACCGGCGATGCAGAGGCTTCGGCTATCGGCTGAAACGGCACCCAGCACCTGCGCCCGCTTTAAAATCTTGTAGCCGTTCTTCCTAAAAAAACGAAGTTCGGCATGGTCTTCGGGCACGGCGGGTGTTCGCACCACCAAGGTCGTGGCAGGGTTCAGAAAATCAAGGGGAATGGCTGCTGAATCCTCCGTGTAGTGCACTTCGATGCCTTCAGCCTCCAATTGAAGGGTCAAAGGTGTCTCGGTGCGGTCGTAACCGGCCACGGCCTTGCCTTTGGTGCGGAAATAGCGCGCCAAGTTGCTCATGCCGATGCCGCCGATACCGACGAAGTAAATATGGGAATAGTTGTAAGCCATGGTTCTACACCTTAATCAATTTGAAAATCTCATCGGCAATGCGTTCAGCCGAGTCGTGTTGGGCCAGTTTCAGGATGTTTGTGCTCAATTGTGCAAGCCTTTCGGGTTGACGAATGAGCGTCAGCGCTCTGGGAATAAGGGTGGAGCGCGCTTCGGCATCCTTGACCATGATGGCTGCATCTTCCTTGACCAAGGCCAGGGCATTCTTAGTCTGATGGTCTTCGGCCACGTTGGGCGAGGGAACCAGGATGACTGCTTTCTGCAAGAGGCAGAGTTCAGAAATCGAGCTGGCACCTGCCCTGGAGATGATGAGGTCTGCTGAAGCGTAAGCCAGGTTCATTTGATTGACAAATTCGACCACCTGCACGTTTTTCAAAATACGTCCAGCCAGGCGTTCCTGAATTTTTTTGTAATAGTATTTCCCCGTTTGCCAAATCACCTGCAAATCGGTGGCTGCTTCGAGCTCATCCAAGTACACCATCATACTTTCGTTCAAGGTACGAGCACCCAAACTGCCACCAATGATGAGTAACGTTTTTTTGGCTGGATCCAAATGGTAGAATTCCTGCCCCTTGGCCTTGAGGTCCTTGCCGGCAAGCAAATCCTGACGCACCGGATTCCCGGTCAGCAAAATCTTTTCGGCAGGAAAGAAACGTTCCATGCCCGAATAGGCCACACAAATTTTGGAGGCTTTGGCCGCCAGCAACTTGTTCGTGACACCAGCATACGAATTCTGCTCCTGAATGACGGTGGGAACTCCCTTCGCTGCTGCCGCCCTTAAGAGCGGCCCGCTCGCGTAACCTCCAACCCCAACCGCCACCTGCGGTTTGAAGCTTTTGATGATGCTTCTGGCCTTGACCATGCTTTTGAGCACCATGTATAAGGTCTTGATGTTGTTCAACGGATGGGCACGGTCGAACCCACGAATGGGCAGACCCACGATTTCATAACCCGCTGCGGGCACCCGTTCCATCTCCATGCGGCCTTCCGCACCGACAAAAAGGATCTTGACCCGCTCCGGGTAACGCGCTTTCAGGGCATTTGCGATGGAAATGGCCGGAAAGATGTGGCCACCGGTGCCACCGCCTGAAACAATGATGCGAATTTGGTCCATATGCTTTAGTTTTTAAACGCCGTATTCTTTGGAAACATCGTGTTCCTCCACTTGGAGAGCCTCTTCTTCGGGGGTGATTTCATTTGCATTGTTCTCGTCCGAAACCGCGAACCGACTCACACTCAATATGATGCCGAAATAGATGCAGGTGATGATGGTCGAAGTCCCGCCTCGACTGATGAGCGGCATGGGTTGCCCCGTCACCGGCCCGGCTCCCACTGCCACCAGCATGTTCACAAAGGCTTGGAGCCCAATCATCATGGCTGAACCCATCACTAAAAGCATGGGGAATATCTTGGTACACTTCTTGGCGATTCGGAGCCCTCGATACATGAGCACCAAATATAGAAACGGAATGAGCAATGCTCCGAACCACCCCATTTCTTCAATAATAATGGCATAAATAAAGTCGGAATACGCTTGCGGCAAATAATCCCGCTGCGTACTGTTTCCAGGAAAAACGCCCGTGACTGAACCGTTGGCGATGGCCATCTTGGCATGCGCCGGCTGGTAATTGGCCTTGGTGATTTCAAAACCGGCATCCATCACACCCGGTTCGTGCAGGAACATGCGGTTGTGCCAGGTTTCCCAACGCGGTATCTTGTCAATCTTTGGAATGAGGAATAACAAGAAGAACGCCAAACCACCCGCTACAGCCACAATGAGCAACAACCGGCCCAAAAGTTTCCAAGGAATACGGCCGAATATCATCAACACGTAAACGACAATGCACAGCAACAGCGCCGTGGAAAGGTTTTCGCCAATAATGAGCACCGCAAATCCACCGGTAAGCACCAATATGATCCAGAACGAAATCTTGAGCTGTTCCTCCGAACGTTGGCTCTTGCTCAGAATGAAGGCCGTCAGAATGATCATCGAGAGTTTCGCAAATTCAGAAGGCTGGAATTGAATGCCCATGAATTCGATCCAACGCGAGGCATCGTTCACCCGCACCCCGATGATGGGCGTGAGAATCAGCAAGATGACCGCAATGAACAGCGTCACGAATCCAAGCGCGGAAGCAAGTCTGTAATGGAAATTATGAATGAAAATCACCACGATGGTTCCTGCAAACAGAAACATGGCGTGCCTCAAAATCGGTCCCGTCGTGTTGTGGGAACGGTACGTCAGGGTACTCGAAGCGCTGTAGACCTCAATCAGCGAAACGATGCATAGCAAAGCGTACAGTATCCAGACAATCTTGTCTCCCTTGAACAATTGATAGACCTTTTCCATTTTCTAGAGTTTTAGCACACCCTTTTTGAACTGATCGCCACGATCTTCGTAGTTTTGGAACAAATCGAAGCTGGCGCAACAAGGTGAAAGCAATACCGTATCCCCTTTTTGAGCGTGTTCGTAAGCGAGCTGCAACGCTTCAGCCATGGAACGCGCGTCGTAGGTTGCGGGAACCTTTCCGTCGAAAAAAGCATGCAGTTTCGTATTGTCCACACCCAAATAAATAAGCGTATGGCATTTTTCCACAACCAAATGCTCAATCTCCGAGTAATCGTTGCCCTTATCGGTACCACCCAATAGGAGCACCACCGGCGTGGTCATCGATTCCAGCGCATACCAACAGGAGTTCACGTTGGTCGCCTTCGAATCATTAATATACGTCACCCCGCGCACTACGGCCACCTTCTCGAGCCGATGCTCCACACCCTCGAAACTGTTGAGCGCTTCCCTTATGTTTTCCTTCCTTATCTTTGTAATATTGGCTGAAACCGCCGCTGCAAGGGAGTTGTAAAGGTTGTGAGTTCCCATGAGCGAAAGTTCATCCTGCTCAATCTGGAACTGTTGTTCCGGCGTATCGATTACCAGCAAATGGTTTTCAATGAATGCCTTGATGCCTGAACCCCGTTTTAGAGAGAATGGAAATTTTCGAGCTTTGATGTCCCGCTTGGCCACTTCTGCCCGAATCAAGGGATCATCGTTCCAGTAAATGAAGGAATCGGCCTCGGTCATGTTTTGCAGAATGCGGAACTTGGCGTCCACGTACTGCTGCATGTCGTAGTTGTACCGGTCCAGATGGTCTGGCGTGATGTTGAGCATGATGGCCACGTCCGCCTTGAAATCGTACATGTTGTCCAGCTGAAAGCTACTCAGTTCCAGCACATAATAGTCGAATTGCTTCTCGGCCACCTGCCAAGCGAAACTGTTTCCGATGTTGCCGGCCAGACCGACATTCAAGCCGCCACCCTTTAAAATATGGTAAGTCAACAGCGTCGTGGTGGTTTTCCCGTTGCTGCCGGTGATGCAAATCATCTTGGCCTTGGTGTAGCGGCCACCAAATTCGATTTCAGAAATAATGTGAATGCCTTTTTCCTTCAAAGTCTTGATAAGCGGTGCTTTGTCGGGTATTCCCGGGCTCTTGACTACTTCGTCTGCATTCAGGATCATGGCCTCGGTGTGCTGCTTTTCTTCCCAGGCGATGCCTCGCTGGTCAAGTTCCGCCTTGTATTGAGGTTTGATTTCAGCCATGTCCGAAACGAAGACGTCGAAGCCTTCCTTCTGGGCCAAAATTGCCGCTCCGGTGCCGCTTTCCCCCGCACCCAGGATTACCATTCGCTTCATGATCAACGCATTTTAAGAGTTGCAATGGCCAAAACAGCCAGAATCATGCCCACGATCCAAAAACGGATGGTGATTTTTGATTCGGGTATGGCCCTGGTTGGTTTTTGAAAGATGGCGTCGATGCCGGCGAAACCTGGTTTCTGGAAATGGTGGTGCAACGGCGCCATTTTCAGGATACGTTTGCCAACGCCAAACCGCATCTTAGTGTATTTGAAATAGTAACGTTGCATCATCACCGAAAGAGCTTCCACCAAAAAGATGCCACAGAATATTGGTATGAGCAATTCCTTGCGAATGATGATGGAGAATATCGCGACGACTCCACCCAGCATCAAACTGCCGGTATCGCCCATGAACACCTGGGCAGGATAGGAATTGTACCAGAGGAAACCGATGGTGGCACCGATGAAGGCGGCTGCATAGACCACCAATTCCTGAGTACCAGGAATGTACATGATGTTGAGGTACGACGCCCACACAATGTTGGACGACACATACGCCAACACCAGGAGTACCACCCCGATGATGGCCGAAGAGCCCGTGGCCAAACCGTCCAAACCGTCGGTCAGATTGGCTCCGTTGGACACGGCGGTCACAATGAAAATGACGACGACGATGAATAGAAGCCAACCGGCCGTCTGCTTGTGATCTTTCAACTTATTGAACAAACCCGCATAGTCCATGTTGTTGTTCTTGAAGAATGGAATGGTGGTCTTGGTGGATTTCACTTCGTCCTGCCGGTAGCTCACATTTTGAACTTTCTGGTTGCGGAACACTTCCACATTTTCGCGGATCACCACTTGGGGACTCAGATACAGCACCATGGCCACAATGAGGCCGATGCCGACTTGCCCGATAATCTTGAAGACACCTTTCAGCCCCTCCTTGTCTTTTTTGAATACTTTGATGTAATCGTCGGCAAATCCGATGGCACCCAGCCAAATGGTAGAGATGAGCATCAGAATGATGTAGATGTTGTTCAGTTTGGTGAGCAAAAGCACCGGGATGAGGATGGCGGCCAGAATGATGACGCCTCCCATGGTCGGAGTGCCCTTTTTGCTCATCTGCCCCTCCAGGTCGAGGTCGCGGATGGTTTCCCCAATTTGCATGCGTTGCAGTTTGGCAATGATGCGTTTGCCGATGGTCGTAGCGATAAACATCGAAAGGATGAAGGCGATGGATGAACGGAATGAAATGTATTGGAACATCCGCGCACCGGGGAAATCCAAGGAATTCAGGTATTTGAAAAGTTCTACTAGCATGGCTCTGGTGTTATTTCATGGTGGAGTAAACTTCGGCTATCACTTTCTTGTCGTCAAACGGGTATTTGGTGCCTTTGATGTCTTGGTAATCCTCATGTCCTTTGCCGGCCACGAGAATCACATCTCCCGGTTTGGCCAGCATGCAGGCGGTGCGGATGGCTTCCTTGCGGTCCACGATGCAGAGCACTTTGGTTCGGTCACCAGCATCCACGCCTTCGTACATGTCGTTCAAAATATCCTGAGGCTCCTCAAAACGAGGATTGTCTGAAGTCAATATCACCTTGTTGCTTCCCGCCAAGGCTTCTCTGGCCATGATGGGCCGCTTGCCCTTGTCGCGGTTTCCGCCGGCGCCTACAACGGTGATGACTTCGCCTTCCACCAATTCGTTGATGCTTTTCAGCACGTTCTTCAAAGCATCCGGCGTATGGGCATAATCCACGATGGCAAGGAAACCGTTGGGGGAACGCATGAATTCGAGGCGGCCTGAAACCGGCTTCAACGTACTCAGAACCACGAGCACCTCTTCCGGCTCCTTGCCCAGCAAGCAAGCTGCACCATAGATGGCTAGTAGGTTGGACACGTTAAATAGCCCGATGAACTGGACGCTTACTTCGCGTCCGTTAATTTCGAGTTGCATGCCTTCAAAATGGTTTTCCAGCACACGCGCCTTAAAATCGGATAGCGTCCGGGTGGAATAATCGTATTTTTTAGCCTTGGTGTTCTGCAGCATCACCGAGCCATTTTTGTCGTCGGCGTTGGTCAGTGCAAAGGCATCCTTGGGTAGGTCGTCGAAAAAGCGCTTCTTGGCTTTCAGGTAGTTTTCAACCGTCAAATGGTAATCCAAGTGGTCGCGCGTCAAGTTCGTGAAAATACCGCCCACGAACTTCAATCCGGCAATACGGCGTTGGTCGGCCGAATGCGAGCTCACCTCCATAAAAGCATATTCACAACCGGCTGAAACCATCCTGTCGAGCAACTCGTTGATAGCCAATGCATCGGGCGTGGTGTGCGTTGCATGTACAGCCTCATCGTCCACATAATTGCAAACCGTGGAGAGCAAACCAGCCTTGTGCCCGAACTTGCGGAATACCTCATACAAGAGCGTGGCGATGGTCGTTTTCCCGTTGGTGCCGGTCACACCGACCAGTTGCAGCTTGCGGGACGGATTTCCGTACCAGTTGCAGGCCAAAATTCCGAGCGCCTCATCACTGTTTTCAACCACGATGAAACAAACCTCCTCCGGTTGAATCATCGGTAGTTCCTGACAAACCACGGCGATGGCACCTTTTTCGATGACTTGTTGTATATATTGGTGTCCGTCGGACTGCGTTCCTTTTTGAGCCACAAAAAGGGAACCTTGTTCCGCTTTTCGGGAATCAAAACAAACATTGGCAATGTCCACATCCGTTGTTCCGATGCACTGTTGTAGGACCAAGTCCTTGAGAAGTTCGCTGAGTTTCATGCTCGTGAATTATTTCAGTTTAAAGGTCTAATGTCAGGCCGATATGCTGGCCCTTGTGTACGTATGTTCCAGGACTGATGGACTGGCTGTGCACTTTTCCGTGACCGGTCAGCACAATATCCAGCCCCATGTTGCCCAGCAAATAAACCGCATCCCTGGCGCCCATGTTCAGCACATTCGGCATCAGTTTGCCACCCACGGAGCGAGAAACCAATTGAATGGCTGAACCCGTGGTGTTGAGTTCCACCCATTCCGGCCCCGTTTCGGACAATCCGCGTAGTGGTACGTTCAGGGAGGTCAGCGCCGCCTTCATGGCCAAACGGTTTCCCGCTTTGACAATGGGATATTTCGGTTGCAGGGTATCGACCCTTGCAATTTTCTTCTTGGAATTCGGAGCCGGGTCACCGGGTTGCAAGCGCAATGCCCTGGCATAAATGCGTTCAGCCATTTCACGATAGACACCGCCGGCTTGGTGGCCTCCGGAAGCTTGCTCGCCCTTGGGGTCGCGTATCACGACAATGCCGCTGTACTTGGGATTTTCAGCCGGAAAGTAACCGCAAAACGACACCTGATGGCTCAAGCCGCCGCTCGCACCGTAGTTCAATTGCGCCGTTCCGGTTTTTCCAGCAATGGTGACCACATCGTTCATCATTGTCTTGCCCGTGCCCTGATGGCCCACGACGCTGTCCAGCATCAATTTAATCTGTGTCAAGGTGTTGTCGGAGCAAATCTTCTCACGGATGGTTTCCGTCGTGAATTCCTGAACCATCTTTCCATTCCTGGAGAACCCTTTGACAAAGAACGGACGGATGAGCTTGCCGTTATTGGCGATGGCGTTGTACACCGCCAACGTATAAATAGGCGGAACTGTGGCCACATAACCAATGGACATCCAAGGCAACGAGCCCGGCGACCAATAATAGAACTTACACCCTGGGAACGGAATTCTCGGACTGGCTGAACCCGGAATCTCAATCTTCATCTTGTCGAACAGACCCAATCGCTTCAACCCGTCAATAAACTTGGTCGGTTGCGAATGGTAATATCGGTCAATCAACTTGGAAACCCCGATGTTGGACGAAACCCAAATAGCTTTTTTGGCTGAAATCATACCGTAACCGCCCTTGTCGGCATTGTGGTCGCGCATGAACTGTTTGTACATCACCACCACGCCTCCTTCGGCATCCACTGGGTCGTCCGGGTGGATGTAGCCGTCTTCCAGCCCCACCATCATCGAGAAAGTCTTGAATGTGGAGCCCGGTTCGCTTTGGTCGGAAACAGCAAAATTCTTGGTTTCGGCATACTCGCCCGACGTGGTCAGCCCCAGGTTGCTGATGGCCTTGACTTCGCCGGTGGCGACTTCCATCAGCATGACAGTGCCTGACGAACCATGGATACGGTTCAGCTCACGTCTCAAAGCGGTCTCGGCGATGTCCTGCATGGTCACGTCGATGGTGGTGACCAGGTCAATGCCGTCAATGGGATTCACTTCGTTCACATCCATGTATTTGCCAGCGATTTTCCGATGCACGCACTTGCCCGATATCCCTTTCAGCAGGGTGTCGTATTTCAATTCCAGGCCGTTCTTGCCTCCCTTGGCAAAATCGCCGTAGATGTCGCCGATGGTGCGCGACGCCAACGAGCCGAAGGGTTTCTTACGCTGCAAGTACTTACGCACATACAATCCACTCTTGTACTGACCTTTGCTGAACAAGGGGAACTTGTAGATTTCCTTCAGGTCCAGGTAGTTGATCTTGACGTGACTCACCGGCCACGCCGAACTCTGCTTGTGCAACCCTTTCAGCAAATGTTGTTGGTATTGGAAGGAAGACTTGTCCTTGAGTTTTTCGGCCAAATGAGAACTCAAGGGGAGCAAATACTTCATCAGGGTATCTTCGTCTACGGTCTTGAAGTCCATCAAGAGCGTATAACTGGGCACGGTGCTGGCCATGAGTTGACCGTCGCACGAGAGGATGTTGCCGCGGTTGGCAGGCACGTCACGATTTTCCTGCCTGTCCTTGAACGCTTCCTTGTTCCACGATTTGCCCTCCACGAACTGGATTTTGGCAACGTTGTACAATATCACCAAGACAGGTATGACGAACAACACTACCAAAATAGTATAGCGGTTGCGGATTTCCTTACGGATTTCCTCGTTTTGCTGGTTGTTTTTGGGTTGCTCGGCCATGTTACTTTTCCTCCACGTCTTTAGCGATGGTATAGGGCGGAACGGTGGAATTTTCCAACTCCATGCCCTTTTGGGTGATCATATCCTGAATGAACGACTGTCTGCTTTCACGCATCAGGTCGGAAGTGCGGGTAAGCGCCTCGTATTTGGCTTCGGTCAGCTCTTTCTGCAGGGAATCGATCTCGGACAATTGCATGATGACGGCATAATGGTTGCTGATGTAGACGATGATGAGCACCACGATGAGCAAGAACAAAAGGGCGTTCCTGCGCATGACGTCCTTAGTCATGAAGGAACCGTCCAGCAATTCGTTGAAAAAGACTTTATACGATCCTTTCCGATTGCCTTTCTTCTGTAGCTTTTTTGCCTTCTTGTCGCTTTCCATGTTATTTCTTTTCGACAATGCGTAATTTGGCACTCCTGGACCGAGGGTTCAGCACTTGTTCCTGCTCGTCGGCAATAATCACTTTGTTGTTGATAAGCTTGAACGGGGTCAGGAAGTTTCCGTAAAAATCCTGCTCGCTTTTGCCTTCGAAATTGCCGGTCTTGAAAAAGTTCTTGACCAGACGGTCTTCGAGGGAATGGTAGGTCATCACCACCATGCGTCCGCCCGGCTTCAAGGCTTCGAGCGACTGAAGCAACAATTCTTCCAAGGCCTGCATTTCTTGGTTCACTTCGATGCGCAAGGCTTGAAAGACCCTGGCCATGTCTTTTTTCTCTTTTTCGCGGAAGAAGAACGGCCGGATCACTTCCAGAAAATCGGCCACCGTTTCGATGGATTGTTCCGAACGCGCTCTAACCAGTGCGGAAGCGATTTTCCTCGAATTCTTCAATTCACCGTATTGGTAAAAAATGTTCGCCAGTTTCTCTTCCGAATATGTATTCACGAGGTCTGAAGCCTTCATCCCAGCTTTCTGGTTCATGCGCATGTCCAACGCCCCTTCATCGAAACGGAAGGAGAAGCCCCGTTCATTGTCGTCGAAGTGGTGGGAGGAAACGCCCAGGTCGGCCAAAATGCCGTCCACTTGGGTTTCGCCGTGGTATTTCAGGAAATTGCGGAGGTATCTAAAGTTGCTCCGCACAAAAATGAAGCGCGGATCTTCGGGAATGTTTTGTTCTGCATCCTCGTCCTGGTCGAAGCCGTAGAGCTTGCCATTCTGGAGGTGCTTGATGATTTCTTTTGAATGCCCGCCACCACCGAAGGTGACGTCCACATAGATGCCGTTCGGTTTGATGGCCAAACCGTCCATACACGCCTGAAGCATTACGGGGACATGGTATTCACTCATGGTAAAGCTGGTTACTTATTTTGATAGGAGTTCCCGCATCTTTTGTCCGAACACTTCCGGTTCGACACGGGGTTTATCCAAGGCCTCTTTGGGCCAAATTTCCAAGGTGTTGTCCACTCCGAGAAAGCGGACTTCCGATTCGATGCCGACTAGGCTGAGCAACTGTTTGGAGATGAGTATGCGGCCGCTGCTGTCGGGTACCACTTCCTCTGCATCAATCATAAACTGCCGGTAAAGTTCTTGTTGCTCCGGTTCCCAGCGATTCAGACGAATGCGCAGGTTGAGCAACTCTTCTTCCCAAACGTCGAGTGTGTAGACCGTAATGCATTTCTGGAAAACATCTTTGCGCAAATACAGCTTCTGTCCTTCGTCTTGAAGAAGCTGTTTTCTGAATGCTGCCGGAATGAACACTCGGTTCTTGGCATCCAATTTTGCTACGATGTTTCCTAAAAAACGCATTTTTTGCTGTTTATGCTATTTAATTCTTGCAAAAATACTGATTACACTCCACTTTACCACACATTTCCCCACAATTTTTATCAACAAAAGTAATGAAGATGTTGTCAACTAGTTATCAACATACTATCTACCTAATTCATTGAATTTTAACGACGTTGTCAACCATCTTTAAAAAACATTTTGTTGACAAATCGACCGATATTCCTTGGTATTGTTTTTGTCTTCAAGATTTAACGACGATAGAGCCTTCCAGCTTTTGTTTTCTTCAAAATTTCGGTACTTTTGCGTGGTTTCAAAATAGAATGTTACCATTGGAAAAGGAGCCAACAAAATAAAGCGATGAAATTAAACGTTCGTGAAATTCTACGTTCTAAAGCGCCTGCTAAAAAAGTACCGGAATTCTTGATCCGATACTTGGAACGCATCGTTCACCAAGACGAACTGAATATTTTTCTGGAGGAACAGGAAGGTGTTGTTGGCATTGACTTTGTAGAATCTTCCGTTCACTTTGTCGGTGTGACCACCATCACCAAGGGATTGGATGATTTGCCCGAGGGCCGCTATACGTTTGTAGGCAACCATCCGCTGGGCGGCATTGACGGCCTGGCTACCGGCTTTGACGTGTACAAACGCTTTCCAAAACAAGGCATCAAGTTCATCTCCAACGACCTATTGACCAATGTTGAGAACCTACTTCCAGTATTTGTCGCCGTCAATAAAATTGGGAATCAGTCCCAGCAACGGTCATTGCCACAGCATTTGAGCGAGGCGTACGCATCGGATGTGCAAATGGTCACGTTCCCCTCAGGCATGTGTTCCAGGCGCATCAGGGGTGTTGTTACGGAAGCTTTTTGGCAGAAATCGTTTATCACCAAATCCATCGAATCAAAACGGGACGTGGTTCCGGTTTATTTCCATGGGCGAAATTCCAATTTCTTTTACAACTTGTCAAGTTTCCGAAAATTCCTGGGCATCCAAATGAACCTGGAAATGCTTTATTTGCCCAACGAAATGTTCAAACAGCGTGGAAAGACCTTTCATGTCGAATATGGCAAGCCTATCCCCTGGACTACCTTTGATAAAAGCAAATCCCATCAGGAATGGGCCGACTACGTCCGGAAAAAAACACTGGCGCTCGGATTAAAAAAATAAATCAATGCAAGAGATCATTCCTCCCATATCCAAAGAGTCAATTGTGGCTGAACTGACGCCCGATCGACTTTTGCGGACCACCAACAAAGCCAATAACGAATTGTACGTGGTGACCCATCACAACGCGCCCAACACCATGCTTGAGATTGGCCGCCTTCGGGAAGAAGCCTACCGGCATTCTGGTGGCGGAACGGGCAGGGAAGTCGACATTGACGAGTTCGACACCATGGAACAGGCTTATAAACAGCTGATTGTATGGAATCCTGAAAAGCAGGAAATCATGGGCGGTTATCGATTCATCCATGGAAAGGAAGTTCCTCGAAAAGCAGATGGCGGCTTGCTCTTCTCGTCTTCCCACCTTTTTTACTATTCCAAGCTGTTCATTCAAGATTTCCTGCCTTATACCATCGAACTTGGACGCTCGTTCGTAGCCGTAGGCTATCAATCGTCACAAGCTGGCTCCAAAGCCATTTTCGTAATGGACAACCTGTGGGATGGCTTGGGTGCACTCATTATTGAATACCCTGGTCTGAAATATTTCTTCGGCAAAGTGACCATGTACCCCGATTATGGGGAAGAAGGCCGCAACATGGTGCTATACTTTCTGCACCGACATTTTCCGGATCCAGAACGGTTGATTTACCCGCGCGTTTCGTTGAACACCAGAATGGATTTGGCCAAACTGAGCACCATCTTTACCGGCTCCGATTTCAAGGAAAACTACAAAATCCTAAATGCAAACGTGAGAAGCCTCAGCCGAAACATTCCGCCTTTGGTGAACGCGTACATGAACCTGTCACCGACCATGCGCGTGTTCGGCACCTGCGTGCACGACGAGTTCGGCAGTGTGGAGGAAACGGGCATCATGATCAATGTGGACGACATTTTTGAGGAAAAAGTGGACCGCCACATCGATACCTACATTGAGGACCTTAAAGTCAGGGGCATCCGTATCGACTAACCATTTTTTTTGGTACTTTTGCGTTCAAATTAAACACTCATGACCAAAAGTTTTAAACGGACAACCGTTACGGCGGCTTTGCCCTACGCCAATGGCCCCGTTCACATCGGGCATTTGGCCGGCGTCTATGTACCGGCCGACATTTACGTGCGGTACTTGCGCTTAAAGAACCAAGACGTCCTTTTCGTAGGCGGTTCCGACGAGCATGGTGTGCCCATTACCTTGAAGGCCAAAAATGAAGGCGTATCGCCTCAAGACATTGTGGACCGCTACCACGGAATCATCAAAAAGTCGTTCGAAGATTTCGGCATTTCCTTCAATATTTACTCCAGGACCACGTCTGAAACCCACCACAAGGTTGCCTCAGATTTTTTCCGCAAACTCTACGAAAAGGGCGAATTCATCGAGAAAACAACGGAACAATATTACGATGAGGAAGCCAAGCAATTCCTAGCCGACCGTTACATCGTAGGAACCTGCCCGCATTGCAAGAACGAACGGGCGTACGGCGACCAATGCGAAGCCTGCGGGACATCGCTGAACGCGACCGACCTCATCAACCCGCACTCCATGATCAGCGGAAACGCGCCTGTTTTAAAGGAAACCAAACATTGGTATCTCCCCTTGGACAAGCACGAACCATTCTTGCGCCAATGGATTCTGGAGGAACACAAGGAATGGAAACCCAATGTGTACGGCCAATGCAAAAGCTGGCTCGACATGGGCCTGCAACCCCGCGCCGTAAGCCGCGACCTGGATTGGGGCATTCCCGTCCCGGTGGAAGGGGCTGAAGGCAAAGTCCTCTACGTTTGGTTCGACGCGCCCATCGGTTACATATCCAACACCGTTGAACTGCTGCCCGACAGCTGGGAAAAATGGTGGAAAGACGAAGACACCCGTCTGCTCCACTTCATCGGCAAAGACAACATCGTATTCCATTGCATCGTTTTCCCTGCCATGCTGAAGGCGGAAGGCAGCTTCATCCTGCCCGATAATGTTCCTGCCAATGAATTCCTCAATTTGGAAGGGGACAAAATTTCGACTTCCCGCAATTGGGCAGTTTGGTTGCACGAATATTTGATGGATTTCCCAGGCAAACAGGATGTGTTGCGTTATGTATTGACCGCCAATGCACCGGAAACCAAGGACAACGACTTCACCTGGAAAGATTTTCAAGCTCGGAACAACAACGAATTGGTGGCGGTTTTCGGAAACTTCATCAATCGCACCATGGTGCTCACACACAAATACTTCGAGGGTAAAGTTCCGCCATTAGGCTCCTTGACTGAATACGACAAGGCCACCATCGAGGAGTTCGTCAGTGTTAAAAAGGATGTGGAAGCCTATTTGGATGTGTTCCGTTTCAGGGATGCACAGAAGGAAGCCATGAATTTGGCCCGCATCGGAAACAAGTACTTGGCCGACACCGAGCCTTGGAAGGTCGCTAAGACCGATATGGACCGGGTCGCTACCATTTTGAACTTAAGCATGCAGATTTCGGCCAACTTGGCCATCGCGTTCGAGCCGTTCCTACCCTTCTCGTCGGAAACACTGCGCACCATGCTGGGCATGACCGATTTCAAGTGGGAAAACTTGGGTCGCATCGATTTGTTGCCTACCGGTTTGCAAACCGCACCTCCGGCGCTGCTTTTCGAGAAAATCGAGGATGCCGCCATCGAAGCACAGGTTCAGAAACTGTTGGATACCAAAAAGGCGAACGAAGCCAGCGCCTGGAAAGCAACCCCTGCCAAAGAGAACATCACTTACGAGCAGTTCGCGGCAATGGACATCCGCGTCGGTACCGTTTTGGAGGCTGAACTGGTTCCGAAAACCAGCAAGCTGATGAAACTGAAAATCGACACTGGTTTTGACCAACGCACTGTGGTTTCGGGCATTGCCGAACATTTCAAACCGGAAGAAGTGGTGGGCAGACAGGTCAGCATTTTGGTCAATCTGGAACCGCGAACGCTTCGTGGCATCGAATCACAAGGCATGATTCTGATGGCCGAGAATTCAGACGGAAAACTTGATTTTGTACAGCCTGGTTCTAAACTGGCTAATGGTTCGCAAGTCAAATAAAACAAAAATGCCCGATGAAACGGGCATTTTTGTTAAAACTTGACGCCTACTTCGAGCGAAAACCCTGCATCAAAGGTGTATCGTTTGGAGGACATTACCAGCTCGTAGAAACCGACGCTCATCACCAAACCTGTTTTGTTGGGCGAGATGTACATCAGCCGCTCCTCCACACTCGTACCGATTAATAAACGGAGATGTTTGTCGCTTGAACCCGTCAGCCGATATTTCTCGTAACCAAGCGGCAAGTGCAGACCTAATGAAACATACTCATTGCCCTTGATTTTCCGAAACCCAGACATACCGAAGTCGGTCACATGCTGGGACCAGCTGGAGAACCCGGGGTTCATCGTCTTTTCATTGTAGTTTTCGGCCCCTGTCAAGCGCAAACTGATGGGAAATGTCCATGCGTCCTTGGTCACCATGTAACCGTAATAAGACAAATTGTACGTATTCTCAATCAATCCGATGGATTGCCGATAGGTAATCATGTTCACCCACTTGATGCGATAGCGGATGTCGGTGGACATCAGCTGCTGCTCTTCTAGTTGAACTTGCCGGATACTGTCCTGAATGCGTTGTTTCTCCACCGCCTCCGCTTTTTGCCGCAGATAATCGTCGGCACCGTTGATGGTGAACTGGGCAAAGCCGGTTAGGCTGCCCAGCATCAACAGGAGGACGGTGAGAATACGCTTCATTTATTCAGGTATTCGTGCATGGAAGCGGCAGCCTTGCGACCGTCACCCATGGCCAGAATGACCGTTGCTCCACCACGTACGATATCGCCGCCTGCAAAGATGGTCGGAATGGACGATTGCATGCCTTCGTTCACCACAATGGTGCCCCAACGGCTTACATCCAATCCATTGACTGAACTCGGGACCAGCGGATTCGGCGAAACACCGATGCTCACTACGACGATGTCCACATCGACCAACTCAATGGCTCCGGGAATTTCGACCGGTTTGCGACGACCGGAAGCATCCGGTTCGCCCAAAGTCATTTTTTGCAAACGCATTTGTTTGAGGAAACCGCGCTCGTCACCGATGTATTCGATGGGGTTGTGCAAGGTCATGAACTCAATGCCTTCTTCCTTAGCGTGCTTCACTTCTTCCAGGCGGGCAGGCATTTCTTCTTCGGAACGGCGGTAGACAATCATGGCGCGTTCAGCACCCAAACGTCTGGCCGTACGAACAGAGTCCATGGCCGTGTTCCCACCGCCGATGATGGCGATGTTCTTGCCGAAAGGCACGGGGGTGTCCGATTCGGGATTGGCGGCGTCCATTAAATTGACGCGGGTGAGGTATTCGTTGGAGGAAAGGACGTTGATGAGGTTTTCTCCCGGAATATTCATGAAATTGGGCAGACCGGCACCGCTGGCCACGAAAACGCCTTCGTAACCCTCTTCAGTGAGGTCTTCGAAGGTCATGGTCTTGCCGACCACGCAGTCCAGAATGAACTCTACGCCCATTTGTTTCAAATTCTCGATTTCCACATCCACGATGGTATTGGGAAGACGGAACTCTGGGATACCGTATTTCAAAACGCCACCGATTTCGTGCAGTGCTTCAAAAACCATGACTTTGTAACCCAATTTGGCCATATCGCCTGCGAAAGACAAGCCAGCAGGGCCTGAACCCACTACGGCTACTTTACGGCCATTGGAAGGGGCGCAAGCCGGAATGGAAATTTGCCCGCTTTCGCGTTCGTAATCGGCGGCAAAACGTTCCAAGTGACCGATGGCAACGGCATCCTTGTTTAATTTCAGTGTATAGAAACATTGCTCTTCGCACTGCTTTTCTTGCGGGCATACACGACCGCAAACAGCCGGCAAAGCGGAAGTTTCTTTCAGTTTGATGGCGGCTTCCAAAAATTCGCCACGTTCAATATTCTTGATGAATCCAGGGATATCAATGCTTACGGGGCAACCGGTCGTACAGGTCGGGTTGGCACAATCCAGGCAACGCTTGGCTTCCACCATGGCTTGCTCGGCCCTCAATCCAAGATTTACTTCGATGTTGTTGTGGCTGCGTATTTCGGCATCCTGCTCGTTCATATGGACACGGGGCAAGTCGGTGCGCTCTTTGGCTTTCATGCTTTTGCGCAATTCTTCACGCCAGATCAGTTTGCGGCTTTCTTCAAAGGTTGACATTTTCGGTACGGTTTAAGCTATTCGACATCTTTGTAAGCCCGGAGGCGCTGAATCATCTCATCAAAATCCACTTGGTGGGCGTCGAACTCGGGACCGTCCACACAAACGAATTTTGTTTTGCCGCCTACGGAAACGCGGCAGGCACCGCACATGCCGGTTCCGTCCACCATGATGGTGTTGAGGGAAGCCATCGTGGGCACGTCGTATTTTTTGGTTAGGATGGAAACGAATTTCATCATGATGGCAGGGCCGATGGTCACGCATAGGTCCACTTTTTCGCGCAGAATCACTTCTTCGACACCGTTGGTCACCAATCCTTGTTTGCCGGAAGATCCATCGTCGGTCATCAGAATGACTTCGTCCGAACTGGCACGCATTTCGTCTTCCAAGATAATGAGGTCCTTGGTACGAGCGGCCAACACTGTGATGACGCGGTTTCCGGCAGCCTTCATGGCCTGCACGATGGGAAGCAGCGGAGCAACGCCCACGCCACCGCCTGCACAGACGACCGTTCCGAAATGTTCAATGTGTGTTGCTCTCCCCAATGGACCAACCACATCCAGAATGTAGTCGCCTTCGTTCAGCGCGCACAATTTACGGGAGGAAGCGCCAACGCGTTGTATTACCAGGGTAATGGTACCCTTTTCAACGTCGGCTTCAGCAATAGTCAGGGGGATCCGTTCGCCTTTGTCGGAGACACGAACCATCACGAAATGGCCGGCCTTACGTGCTTTGGCTATTTTCGGAGCTTCGATGTCTAGACGGACCACCAAATCCGAAAAATCGGTTTTACGCACAATCTTGTTCATCTTTTCTGGAATATGTTTTGGGTTAAGGGGAGTTTGCAGCTCAAAGAGCGACAAATTTACGGGAAATTGCCCACTCAACCAAACAAAAATGTCCTACCTTTGGCATCTTTACAACATTTTAATACATCCATGTCAGTCAATTCGAGCCCCTATAAAGCCGTCCTTTTCGATCTGGACGGCACCTTGATCAATTCCTTGCACGACATTGCCGATTCCATGAACCGCGTGCTCGAGAAAAAAGGCTATCGGACACACGATTACGATGCCTACCGCTACTTCATCGGTCGTGGCTTGTATAATTTGGTTGGTAGCACCCTGCCCGAGGCCGAAAAGACCGAGCAGAACATACGGAACCTCTATCAGGAGCTGCTTCGCGACTACGAAGTGAACTTGCTGCAAAAGACCGTTTTATATCGCGGCATCCCCGAGCTTCTAAATGAATTGGTTTCCAAAAACATCCGCCTCACCATCCTTTCGAACAAAGCCGACAATTTCACCAAGACAATAGCGGCTGAACTCTTGAAGTCATGGCCGTTCGAAGTGGTGCTCGGCTCCGGCGACAACGTCCCCCGCAAACCCGACCCAACCGGTGCGCTGATGGTATGCGAGTCGCTTCAGCTAGAGCCTTCAGACTTCCTGTACATCGGCGATACCAGCACCGACATGCAGACCGCAATTGCCGCCGGCATGTACCCGGTTGGTGTCACCTGGGGCTTCCGCACCCGAGACGAATTGTTGGAAAATGGTGCCAAGACCATCATTGACAAACCCATAGAATTGTTGGAGTTGCTGGCATAAAAAAACCGGAAGCGTTCGGCCCCCGGTTTTCAAAAAGTCTTCATCTGCTTAGAAAAAATAACCCAGCGACAGACTCAAGTTTCGTTCCTTCATGTCGAAAAACGGATTCAGGTTGGTCGTGACATGCGAGTTGGTGGCCTTTTTACCGATTTCAGTCCCACCGAAATCGTACCGGAACGACAACTGTAGATTCTCGAGTTCAGCCCCTAGACCTGCTCCAAAACCCAAGTCAACCTTATTGAAACCCCATTCGTCCTGCACATCGCTCCAGAGGCTGGTTTTACCGTTGATGGTTCCGGACAACAAGAAGTTGACATATGGACCTGCCAACGCATACAAATGTACGGAACCGAAATCGCGGCCGTACTGCAAGTTGAGGGGAATCACTAGATTTTGGCTCTGATAGGCCACCTTCGTTCCAGGCCCCACCAATGCCGTCAGTTTGGCGCTCCCAGGATTCGCATTTTGCAGATTACCGCCTTCGACACTATACAACAACTCCGATTGAAAGGCAAAATCCTGCAACTTGTATTCGACCATGAAACCTGCATTCCAGGCAGGAATCGCATCGACCACCTTGATCATCGTGGCTGAAGTCGTCCCGGAAGCAGCGACGGAAAGGTCGGAATAGTTGGCACCGGCCTTGATACCATAACGGAATTGAGCGTTGGCCATCAAAGCCACGCTGAACAGCAACAATACGACAGACAGTTTTTTCATAAGGGTGGAAGCGTTTAGAAAAAGTAGCCCAGCGAAATGCTGAGGTTCATATATTTCATATCGTTGAAAACGTTGATGTTGCCAGTCTCGTACACATTCGGCACTTTCGAACCGATCCAGTTCAGGCCCCAATTCCATTTCGCATTCAGCTGAAATTTCTTGTACTCCAAACCGGCGCCAGCGCCCACACCGTAATCGATCCAATGAAAAGCCATTTGGTCGGCATACTTGTCATAAAACTTGCTTTCGCCATTGAAGGTACCGCCCAAATTGAAGGATACAAACGGGCCCATTTCGGCAAAAAGTTTCGTTTTACCAATGTTTACTTTGTATAATAAATTGACTGGCAACTCAATATGCGTGGATTGAAAGGTCAAAGCGGGAGCGTCTTCCGTCAATTCGGCGTATTGCTGTAAGTAATATTTGTCGTAAGCATTGTTTAGCTTAACCGTATTACGGACCAAATTCAATTCGGGTTGAAGGGTGAAAATCCAAAAATCATACTGCATGATGCCGCCAATCTGAAAATTGACCGCCGGCGAATGGTCATTGGCTATTGTCGAGATGTTGAAAAGGCTGGTGGCATTGGCCCCTGCCTTGACGCCGAACCTCAGTTGCGCCTGTGCGGTTCCGATGGTTGAAAGGATCAAAACTATCAGGATGATGTGTTTCTTCATGCTGTATTTGGTTTTCATTAATTTGAAGTGGAGCAAAAGTAACCCAAAAAAGCTATCCAGCCAATTTCAATCGGTTAAAAGCTGTAAAACCTACAAAATCATCGTCTCCCCCTTGTATTTTCCAAAAAAGATTGTACTTTTGCACCCGCTGTTCGCCCAGATGGCGGAATTGGTAGACGCGCTGGTCTCAAACACCAGTGGATTCACTTCCATCCCGGTTCGATCCCGGGTCTGGGTACTCAGAAATAAAAACCTCAATTGATTCTCGAATCGGTTGGGGTTTTTTCATTACTTTTAGGAGTCCTTAAAGCGCTTTTCAATCCTTTCAACGAATAATTGTGCCATATCAACGATTTTATTTTTGAACCAACAAGCAAATGATGACTTTTGATTTCAAATTCAGTTAATAGAGAAAGTCATGAGGAAAATCGTTGAAGTTGTTTTACACTTGCTATTTTGGTTTGCCTATCTGGTGGGGATGCCGTATGTGTGGTACATTGGCATCATGAAAGGCGGCTACATGACAGGAACTACCTTTTTCAACTTTTGGAGCACACATGAGCCAATAAGGTCTAGCCCTCCTATGTATGTGCTGGTGGCTGTTTTTTACCTCCTGTATTTTGTCACCTCCTACGGCCTGCATCAGAAAAGATTGTTTCGCGCCTACCTCTACCTGGGCTGGAGCATCGTGCTCACGATAGCCATGGCTATGGTGCTCCTTGGCTCGGAAGATTACGTGATTCACAACGTTTGGGAAACGGGCAACTTCATCATTATACCGACCTGGGGTATCTTTGCCGGCGTCTTGAAAGGCATCATCCTTTGGTTGGTCGATGTTTCAGAGAAAAGAGCCCTCCAAAAAAGGCAACTTAAAAGCGAAAATGCGTTGTTGTTGCTGAAGGCGCAACTCAACCCCCACTTCTTGTTCAACTCTTTGAACAACATCGACATCCTCATCGAGGAATCGCCCAAAATCGCATCCGAATACTTGAAAAAACTTTCAGACATACTCCGTTATGTGTTGTACGAAACCAAGGAAGATGAGACAACGCTAACCCGAGAAATCGAACAAATCAGCAATTACATTGAGTTGCAACGAATACGAACGGCCAATACTTCGTACGTCGTATTCGAAGTAGTTGGTGACGTCGGTGAACATAAGATCGTACCAATGATTTTTCTCCCCTTCATTGAAAATGCCTTCAAATTTTCCAAGAATAAATTTAAGGAACATGCCATCGCCATTCGGTTTGAAGTCAACAAGGATTCTGTTCATATGCAATGTAAAAACTACTACGAGGCCCACCACCTCAACGTCATCAAAAACGAAGGTTTGGGCATTGAAACCATTCGGCAACGATTGAAACTCGTTTATCCTGGCAAACACAACTTGGAGATACTCGATGCCGAAAATTGGTTTACTGTTTCACTAAAAATTACCTGGTAACATGGTCATCAACTGCATCATCGTCGAGGACGAACCACTCGCCCTGAAACGCACCAAGGATTTTGTCGGGCGTGTACCTTACCTGAGCTTGTTGGCGAGCTTCACAAACGGATTCGAGGCTATCGGCTTTGTGAAGGAGCACGACATCGACCTGATGTTTTTGGATATTGAGATGGACGGATTTACAGGCATTGAACTCATTGAATCCTTGAGCAAAAAGCCGCAAATCATCATTACCACGGCCTACGACAAGTATGCGCTTAAAGGGTTTGAGCTCCACGTGGCCGATTATCTGCTGAAACCGTTTGGATTTGACCGATTTTTAAGCTCCGTCGAGCGGGTGTACGACACCATTGAAAAAGCCAGCAAGGAAGAAAAAGGGTATATTTTTGTAAAGACGGAGTACCGGCTGGAACGCATTGCCGTGGACGATATTCTGTACATCGAAGGCATGGGCGATTATCGAAACATTCGGACCATGACCAAAAAAGTATTGACGCTTCAAACCTTTTCCGAACTGGAAAAGCTACTTCCCAAGAATCAATTCTGCCGGGTGCACAAATCGTACATCGTTTCTGTCAACAAGATCATTTCGGTGGAACGGCACCGCATTAAGATGCTTGAAAACCTCATTCCCATTAGTGACAACTACAAGGAACGGTTCTACAGTTTAATCGGCATCAAGGGTGAAAATGCAGCCCCAAAGCCTACGGATTAACCGATTTTCAATGAAGTCATCGTCAAAGAACCCATCACCGCCTTATCATTGAAGAAGGCGATTTCCTCCCCTTTTTGCTTCAACGCCAAGGCATATAGCAGGGGCAAGAAATGGTCGGGTGTGGGAGCGGCCAATTGAACGGCGCGGCCCAACGACTGATAGTTTATTAGGGATTGGTGGTCGTTCTCAAGGATGAGTTTCTTCACCAAATCATTGGCTTCGATGGCCCAATCGTGCCCGTATTCTTCGTCGTCGGGTTTGTCCCAAGAGACTTGGCGAAGGTTGTGAACGATGTTGCCGCTACCGACAATGAGAATGCCTTTCTCGCGCAGCGACGCCAATTCCTTGGCCAAATCGTAGTGCTGCTGGGGCGTTTTGTGGTAATCCAAACTCAATTGGACAATGGGAATGTCGGCGTTGGGATAAATGCGACGAAGCACGCTCCAAGTGCCGTGGTCAAGGCCCCAACGTTCATCGGTCGTGATGGGGCTGCCTTTGACGGTCTGAATGGTTTCGTTGGCCAGTTCCGGACTGCCCGGAGCAGGGTATTGCACCTCGAACAAGGCTTGCGGAAAGCCCCCGAAGTCGTGGATGGTTGGTGGTTTCAACATGCCCGTCACTTGCGTGCCGCGCGTTTCCCAGTGTGCGGAAACCGCCAGGATGGCTCTGGGCTTGGGGAGTTCAGCACCTAATTCTCGCCAAGTGCGCACGAATTCATTTTCCTCGATGGCGTACATCGGGCTTCCGTGTCCGACAAAAAGGGCAGGCATGCGACTGCCTTGATACGTTTTTTCAATCATACCATACAAGGTGTTGGTTTTTACGGTGGCGCCTGCCAATGCCAGCAGGCCCAACGACCGTAAAAATTGTTTCCGATCCAAGTTTACAAATTGTGGTGGGAGCCGTCGCAGTAAGGTGCATTTTTAGAATGCTTGCAACCACAAAGATGAGCGGTGCCTTCTTTTTCGGGTGTAAAGGCTAGCGGAGTGATGCCACTTCCTTTGTGCGCACCATCACAAAACGGTTGATTGGCACTTTTGCCACAAGCACACCAATGATAATTCTTACCAGCTTCCAGTTCTACTGCGAAAGGTCCTTTTTTTGCAATAACAGGTTCCATTTTGTTCGATTTAATGGGTGAATGAATTTTTATCGATACAAAAATAGGCCATGTGATGCAAAAAATGATAACAGTTTTTGGAACAAGCGTGGTACTTTTAGGAAAGAATTTCCCTGGTCATTTCCCGAAATTCGGTCGGCGTGATGGTTATTTTGTTGCGAAAAACCCTAGAGAAGTACGATTTTTCGTTGTAACCCAGCTCATAACCGATTTCGGACACCGACTTTGAAGTGTGCATCAGCAAGTTCTTGGCCTCAATGAGCTTGCGCGTTTCTATGATTTCGGAAACGCTTTTCTGGAAGTTGTTCTTGCAGATGAGGTTGAGGTTGCGTTCAGACATGTTCATCTTCTCGGCATAAAACGTCACGCCCTCGTCACGGCGGAAGTTTTGTTCCAGGATGCGTAGGAAATTCGTGAACGTGGCCACTTGCGACATCTTGGCCGAGCGCTCAATGGGCAGGTTGCTTTTGCGTTCCGATTCAATCATGGCAATCAATGCTGTTGTCAGATGTCGCAGGGTAGCCATATCCGGAGTTTCCCGCAGAAACTCATCATGGATGATGCCGCACAGACTGTCAAAGCGACCGATAGAACCAGCAGCCAAAAGCGAAACACTGGGCGAGGACATGAAATTGGAATAAAAGTTCAGTTTGGATTCCGGGATGAATTCATTTTGAAATTTGATGACCCAGCCACGCAAATCGTCGCGCTCCACCACCCGATGCATCTTGCCCATGGAAACATAACTGGCGGCGGGCGCCTCGACCACCTCCATCTGGAAATCGATGTAATGCTCCAAACTTCCTTCCGTCACGATGACTAATTCCTCAAAGTCGTGAAAATGCGCATCCTCCCGCTTCGCCCGAATTTCTTCGACAAATGCTTTGGTGATTTTCAAGATGACGAACGGTTGCTCCATCGGCTATTCCTTTAGATTGTAAAAATAAACTTTATAACCGAAAGCGCAAACCTTACATCGGATCGAACATCCCTTTTCCCATTAGAATAAGTGGGACATACTGCTCCACCCTGGAGGCACGGGTTGCCGCTTGTTTGGCTTGCGCGAAATAAAGAAGGTAACCTCTTTGCCGTCCCTGCGTCAGGGCCTTAAAAGCTTCGTTCAAGCCCGGAACTTCGTCCAGTTTCGTTTGAAATTCCTCGGGCACGGGCAAATCGGCGGGCTTTTCAACCTGCACCTTCAACCCAGACTTTTCAATCTCGATGGCCTCCAGCACGTACGCTTTGAGCAGTGCCTCTTTTTCCACAATTTCTTCTACACTGCTGAAGTGTATGCTTCGGGCCGCCTGGGTATGCTCGGTAGCTTGGATGAGCAGACCAGCCTTGTCCTTCAAAAGCGCACCTTTGAAAAAGGCGATGGAGCAATACTCTTTCATGCCATTGATTCCGACGATGTTTTTGCCATTGTACGTGTAAATGGGTACGGTCCACTTTACTTCTTCGGTGAGCGGGGTGTCTAAAAGGATGGTGCGCAGACGTTCCATTTCCAATTGCCACTTGGTGAGTTTGTTTAAGAATATGTCAACTTTAGGATTCATATCGTTGTGTCTTAGTGATACATACAAAGATATTAGAAAAAAGTTCAATATATTTACGGTATGATTTATCCCTTAATCAACAAAATCTATCTGGTTGTTAACTGGAACGACCTGTATTACCGATTTTTGCAGAGTCATACTTGGAGGGTTTTGGAGCAAGCTTATGTGTTGGTGCTGCAGTTATTGCCTTATCTGGTGGTGAGCATCCTCCTTTCGACCATCATCAAACAATACACGACTGCCGACAATCTAAAGCGGTACCTTTCGGGCAAGAACGTCCACCTATCCATAGTCTTGGCGGCGTTGCTTGGCATCGTATCACCGCTGGGAAGTTATGTGGTCATACCCTTGGCCGCAGCGTTGTTGGTTGCGGGGCTGCCCCTTGCACCGGTGGTCACATTCATGGTTTCCTCCCCGTTGATCAATCCGGGTTTGTTCATGCTCACCGTGGGCGCGTTGGGCATGGAGATGGCCGTGATGCGGGTGTTGAGCGCTTTCGTGTTGGGCATCAGCGCTGGCATGATCACCCAACATTTGCTTCAACCCATGGAAACAGTCGTTAAGAAACTGCCCGATGGCGACGCCTCCAAACTCATCAAGAAACGCACTTTCTTAAACGAAGCGCTAGCCTATACGAAATACATCTCCAAGTATTTCTTCATCGGCATCTTCATCGCGGCCTTTACCAAAGTGTTCATCCCTGTGGCTTGGCTTTCGACCATGCTGGGCAGCAACCACGTCATCTCCATCTTTGCGGCGACCTTGGCCGGGGTCCCATTTTATACCTGCGGCGGGGCTGAACTCCCTGTCATTCAGCAACTGGCCGACCTCGGGGCCGACAAAGGCGCCATCCTGGCTTACTTTATTTCGGGCCCAGCCACCAAGGTCGCCACCGTCGTTTTGATAATTTCCGTTTTTCGAAAAGAAATTGTCTATCTTTATTTCTCGGTTTCCATTATTGGAGCCATCCTGATGGGGCTCCTCTATCATTATTACCAACTATGAAAAACAAGCGCATAAAGTGGTACATTTTTTTTGGAATCGTCGCTATCGCGTTGTTTTCCTGGGATTTGGCAACCGTCACTCAGGTCCAGATAAGCTACCCTTTGTACAAGAAACTGTCCGAGATTGACCGAACCAGAAAAGACAGTACCAAGGTGGCCGTCATCGGTTCGGATTTGGCAAGCTTGTCGAACCCAGTTTCACTGACCACGGTCCTGACGCAAAATCAAATAGACTCTATGGTATGGAAAGGGTTGGAGCTACAGGGTTCAGCCTCTAAATTGCTGAAACCGGGGGTCAAGGTTCTTGTCAAACCCAACATTGTGGGAGCCGTAGCCGATCAAATCGGAGAAAATACGGATACCCGGGTGGTCAAGGCCGTTGTCAAGTATGTGCATTGGAAATGTAAGGGGAACTGCACCATCCTTATTGGTGAAGGCTCGCCCAGACCGATGCCCTACGAGGTCGGTTTCAGCGGAGGAACGGCTTCCTGGAAGGAATTGTGGGATTTGACCGGTTATCCCGCTGCATTGGACGAATTGAAGGCGTTGGGCATCAATGTGGATACGGTCAATCTAAATGGCGGCTGCACGGTCAATCCCTTGCAGAACCTCACGGAGCGGGCGGTTCCAAATGGCGGCTATGCCACGCCTCAGGGAGGTAAATACTACATCCACAATGCCATCACCTCGGCTGACGTTTACATTACTGTTCCAGTGTTGAAGGTGCATAATCCGGGCATTACGGCAGCTTTGAAGAACCAGATTGGCACCGCACCAGGCAACCGTTACGGATTTAACAAGCAGAAGGGCGTATTAGCCGACGGCTCGGTGAACAAACTGCATCACAACGACGACGCCCCGCGCGACTGGACCGACGAGGAAATTGTCGACCTTTGCCTGTTGGACGGCATCGATTTGGTGGTGGTGGACGCCACCTTGTGCCTGGAAAAGCAAAAAACATACTCCAAGAGCCTGGCCAATCAGGTACGCATGAATTCCATCATCGTGGGGAACGACCCGGTAGCCGTGGACAACGTCTGCTCGCGAATGGCCGGCTTCAATCCCGACGACATCGACCACATTGCCTTGGCTGAACTCGCCGGCATCGGCACCAACGACCCCAGCCTCATCACGCTGGTGGGCTCACCGCTGGCGCACGTGGCCAAACGGTTGAAGAAACTGTCCAGCGACCCACGACTCATGTTTGGCCAGACGAACCGCAAATGGTTGGTTTCAGCCGCATACCCGGTGGGCAGCATCAGCAATCCCATCGCCTACAATTTCATTTCCAACGAAGCGGCTTACGAGGCGAAACCCAGTACTGGCGGGTGGTCGGAGCCCATGTATTTCTTTGACGACAACATTGACCTGGGCAATTATTTCGGCTATGCCAACAACATCGTGGCCTATGCGTTCACCTACGTCTATGCGCCGAAGGAAACCGACGCGCTGCTTCAAGTGGGTTCGGACGAGAGCATGTACCTCTATCTGAACCATACTTTGGCATATAGTTACTCAGGGGTACGCATTTACAATTACATTGCCGAAACCAAAACCATTCACCTCAAACAAGGCATTAATACGCTGCTAATTAAGACGTTGCAGACAACCGGCAATCACGATTTCGCCATGAACATTTGTGAGGTTGAAACCAATACCGAGCTGGTTGGCAACCGGGTGGAGGGGCTGAAGTTTTACCCGACCTACAGTGGGGCCGTGCCGGTGAAGACCCCGATTTCAGCCATGGAAAAAATGAGTTGTTGGCCCAATCCGGCCAGTACGTTCACAAACATTCGAGTGAAGGGTGACGATAAGGTTCTTGTGTACGATTTGAAGGGGAAACTGGTGAGAACGCTGGTGAGCAATGGCTCGAACACGCTGGAATGGGACCTTTGTGACAGCAAGGGTGTCAAGGTTGAAGCGGGTATTTATGTGGCGAAGAGTGCTTTGACTGGCCAAACAATAAAAATTTCAGTAACTGTAAAGTAAAATCGGACATCGCTCGTCTTCCCTACTATGGAGACAGCAGTTCTACTACCAATGAGCGCGCAAAAAGCCAAATCCGTCACGGAGACCATCAAGGAATTCAACCGTAAGTTGTCGGGCTTTGTGCGGAATCGGGTGAAGTCCGACGAAGATGCGGAAGATATCCTGCAGGATGTTTGGATGCAACTGAGCAATCTGGGCAACATCGGCGATTTGGAGAATGTGAGTGCTTGGCTGTATGAAGTGGCGCGCAATAAGATTACCGACAAATCCAGGAAAAAGACCAACCTTTCGCTCGAGGAATTCGTTTACGAGGACGAGGAGGGCGGGTTCAACTTCAAGGAAATACTGCTGTTGGACGACACCAACAACCCCGAGCTGGCATTCTTCAAGGAACTATTTTGGAAGGAATTCCAAAAGGCTTTGGACGAACTGCCCGAAAACCAACGCGAGGTATTTTTGCTGAACGAAATGGAGGACATGACGTTGCGTGAAATTGCGGAGCAAAAGGGGGAGAACCTCAAAACCATCATCAGCCGGAAAGGCTATGCGGTGAAGCATTTGAGAAACAAACTGAATTATTTGTACGAAGAATTAAATACGTAAAAATATGAGACAACATTTTTGTAGGGCAAGAAATTGCTTCATGATTCCGGTGTTGGCCGTTGGGCTGTTTGCCGTGAGTGGCGTGGTGACGCTGCTTTGGAACTGGATCGTTCCGTCCATCAGCACGTTGACCGCCCTAACGTATTGGCAGGCGATGGGATTGTTCGTGCTCTGTCGCATCCTATTCGGAGGATTCCGGTTCGGCTTCCGAAAACATCGGGATGCCGTTCACAACCATTTCAGCCAACATGCGCCTTTTAAGGACAAGTTCATGAATATGACCGACGAGGAGCGTCAGCAATTCAAGAGCCAATGGCAACAAAGGTGCTGCAAATAAAAAAAAACGACGTCCGGTTAAAGTAAAACCGGACGTTGTTCGTCTTACCACTTAGATAATGTACAAACAAAAATGAACAATTATAAAAACTTACTTTCTCCGTTTACATTCCCTGTTTCTGGAATTGAAGTGACAAACCGTGCCGTCATGGCTCCCATGACGACGTTTTCAGGAAATAATGATGGAACGACCAACGATGCTGAAGTGGCTTATTATCGGAAGCGCAACGAATCGGCAGGATTGCTGATTACGGCATGTGCGTATGTTGAAAAGCAAGGCAAAGGCTTTCATGGTCAAATTGGGGCCGACACGGATGCATTGATTCCGAGTTTGAAACGCATTGCAGCTGCGCTGAAGGAAAAGGGCGGAAAAGCAGTGTTACAGATTTACCACGGTGGTAGAATGTCGCCTCCCGAAGAACTTCCCGACATGCAAACTGTTAGCGCCAGCGCTGTTCCGGCTGAAAGACCGGGCTCACAAGTTCCACGCGAGATGACTCAACAAGAAATTGAAAATACAATTCAAGCGTATGGCGAGGCAACCCGCAGGGCCATTGCCGCCGGTTTTGACGGTGTGGAAATTCATGGTGCCAATACCTACCTCCTTCAACAATTCTTTTCACCCCATTCCAATCGCAGATCCGATCGATGGGGAGGAAACGTGACTCAACGAATGGCTTTCCCGTTGGCAGTTGTGGATGCAGTGAAACAAGCGGTTGCATTGGCCGGTCGCCCATTCCTGGTAGGATACCGCATTTCGCCGGAAGAATTGGAAAATCCGGGCATCACAATGGAGGACACCCTCCTTTTTGTTGATGCGCTTTCGAAAAAGGAACTGGATTACCTGCACGTTTCGGTCATGGATTTCTGGGCTGGTTCCATTCGGGACAAGGCAGACACGGCAAGTCGTGCAACATTGATTTCAGCCAAAGTGGGTGCTAGGGTACCTATTATAGGTGTCGGTGGCATTCATACACCGGCGGATGCAGTGAAAGTGCTTGAAACAGGCATTCAGTTGGTTGCCATGGGCAGGGAATTGTTGATGGAACCGCTTTGGATTAAGAAAGTGACTGAAAATGCGGTTGACCAGATTGAAACAGAATTGGACACCAACGCTCAGGAATTTCTGAGCATACCCGCTCCGCTTTGGCATGGGTTGATATCGAGAACGGGTTGGATACCTTTGAAAAAATAAGACTCTTTACCATCACATAAATTTAAAAAAGTAAACAAATGACAAGAACAATTTTAAGAGCCGTTATCGGCGGATTGATCGTTGGAGCGATGGCATTTTTCGTGCCGAAAGTATTGCTCGGGCTTTTCATTCTTTGCATCCTGTTCCACGCATGCCATTGCTGCTGCGGCAGAAACCGTTGTGGGGGACATCATCGTTTCGGTTCCAAGCAGATGTTCTATCTGGCAGACCGTATCCGTAAGATGAGCGACGTAGAATTCGAAGAATTCAAAACCGTCTTTGGCGAAGATTGCTGTTCAAACGGGCACTACCATCACGGTCATTGCTGTGGAACCTCTGAAAGCGATGAATGTTGCAAATCAGACAAATCAACCAAGTAACTAATCCTATAAAAATAAAGATCATGCGTAAAAGAAGAAACGGATTTATACTAGGATTGGCTGTTGCTGCCCTAACTTTTGGCGGATTGTGGTTCGGATTGGGTTCCGACCATTTCAACCGCGGACACAAACTGTGTGAACGGGAACATTGCTGCATGATGGAACACCATCAGAACCACTGCGGTGATGCTTGCAAAACGGTTCAAGCCCCAATGGCTACCGATTCCATCTCCAACTAAGTTTGTAAAAATAGGAGTTGAAACCCTAATTGATGATGAATCAGTTAGGGTTTCTTTTTTATATCAATGCTTGACGGTCAATTTTTGGACGACCGTTTCTTTTGAATTGGTCAATTTAAGCATGTAAATAGCCGACGGCAAGGAAGATACATCCAATTCGGTAGTCTGAACGAGTTCCTTTTGAAGCACTTGCTGCCCCTTCATGTTGAAAACACGGAGGGTGGAGCATTCAGCATCGGTTCCATTCGAATAGCTTACCTGAACTTTGTCGGACGCTGGAACAGGAAAAATAGACAAATTCCGATTGGCATTGGTTTCAGTAATGTTGGAAAGTGATCCCGCCAAATCGGCCACTTCGTTGGCGGACAATGCGTAGTTGTAAATTCTGAAATCGTCGATCATGCCATAGAAAAGTGGATAGGAGCTTTGGCTGCGTCCGATGTAATTCAAACAGGGTTTGAAGTCGGTCGGACGAATGGTGACAGCACTGGATGTCGTTGCCAACACGCCGTTCACATACAAGGAAACACCCGTGGCGTTCATGGTCACGGCCACATGAGACCATTTATAAGTAGGCAAAACGGTTGTGTTGAGTTGTTGCTCCGTTCCATTGTTCTTGATGCCAAACCGCATGCCCCCCAATGCCACCCTCGGGGACAGGTACATATACTCGTTCGAACTGCTGCCGAAGTCGAAAATTCGTTGTCCGGTCGTGATGCCGTTCCAATAGACCCAAGCTGAAATGGTCAGTTCATTCAAGTTCGCGACGTTGGTCGGAAGCTGAAGGAAGGCAGTGGAACCATTCAAGGTCAGCGCATTCGAACCCACTTTGCCGGTGCCGTACGTAATGCCTCCGTACGATGCGCTGTGATTCAAATTAACGGTGCTGTCCAAGGTATTTCCTTCGAACTGGAGTCGAACAACTTGTTCATGATTGTTGGTGAGTGTGACATTCACTTCATTCGAATATGCAGAACGGTTCAAGGAATTGTCAACTGCTCGAAGTACGTAGTAATAAGGTTTGCCCGCCATGGTCGTATTGTCCACGAACGAAGTGGTGGTTACGTTGCGTGCCAGGATGTTGTAACTTTTTCCGGTGGTGTCGGAACGATAAATGGTGTATCCTGCAACATCCGCTTCTGGACTTGCCGTCCAATCCAAACGAACGGAGGCGGCACTGGGCGTGGCCACCAGATTGGTCGGGGCGCTTGGAGCCACAAACTCGACGGGAGCTCCAACGGGAATGAAACGCCATTGCTGGCTGGTTCTGCCCAGATAATCCCAATGGTTGATCAATGCAGTATTGGCGATGCTGGAACCGGTCACATCCATGCATTTGCCACTGTGACGGTTTCGGATATAGAACCATCCGTCTGAGGCATATTCCAAGTACCATTGTTGGTTGGCGCCTTTGACATCGTCCCAAATAATAATACCGCCGCCGTTGGTGAGCGACCAGTTCAGCAGGTCCATGGATTTACTGCTGTTTACTGCCGTCATGGTGTAATAGCTGAAATCGCCCCCCACCCGAGAATCGACCGGTGTGACGTTCCACTGTTGATAAGTCGCACCTGCCGACAACGCATTCTGTCGAAGGGTAGCACCGGCGGTGGACGAACCTCCGGTAACTTCCACTACTTTGCCACTGTTGCGGTTCACCAACACATAGCGACCGTTGATGACTGGTTGGACATCGTCGCCCCAAGTGATGTTCACCACGCGTTCAGCATTGGTCTGTCCGGTCTGATAAGCTGTTCCGCCTGGCAAGGTCATGATGTACTCGCGTTGCGGGCCGTTGCCGTCAAAGAAAACGTCCTTGTCCTTGGAAACGAACTTGTAGGTGGTCGTCGCAGCTTGACGTTCGGAGGTGCCGCCAAAAGCCTGCACTTTACCTTCAAGGCTTCGATATACCGAAGCTGCCGTCCAGTTCGCCCGGTGTTCGGCATAACCCAGCCGTCTACCATCGCTGGCCTTTACGAACTCACCTCGCGCGTACTCCGCCGTACCCCACCAGATGCCGGTTTGCATACCGTATTCGACACCGACCATAGCGTCCATCACATTATGCAATTCATCGCCGGTGGCTAAATCGCCATTGGCTCGAACGGCTTGAAAAAAAGCGGCGTAGTTGTCGAAACTACCGGCCAGTTGGTGCGTATTGCCTTCGTCCAAGTACGTTTTCAGGGCATTGTACCAAGGTAAGGCCTGGTCGCAGTTCAGCGTATTGGCACCACAGATTCGGATGCTGTCGAAGCGGGTGTTCTTCCGTAACTCGGCACAGATATTGAAGAAATCACGTTGCCCGTTCGATCCGGAATATTGGCCCCAACCATAGTCGGGCTCGTTGAAGGGAGAAACCGATACGACGGTTCGTCCACGTGCCTGAACCCTTTTGACGGTGGCATCGATGAGTGCCGCCCAATTCACGGCATTGCCCAAGTACGAAGCATCAACGGTTGGGGGGTCGCAATTGAGCACCACTTTGGTCTTGGTTCCTGTCAAATCGATTAGGCCCAAACGGGTATTTAGATCGGTGATTTGTGTTCCTTGTATGTCGCCGTTCACCAGCGGAAGGGTGGGTTGAAACGAGGCGCGTACCACATCCACCCGATCGGCCCCCATGAACGTGATGCCCCGTCGAATGTTCGATTCGCTCAGCCAAGCCAAATCCAAACCCCAAACAAGGGGTTTGTAAACGCCCGTGTCGGAAACACTAAACGTGACAATTCTGTCCGTAACGGGCTGAGCAACAATCGGGATCGTTGTCTGTGCATGAATAGTTGGAATTCCGAACACCATCATCAGGATGTAGAGGCAAAGGGTGTTTTTTTTCATGTATGCTTTTTGGTCTGATTCATTCAAGGTGCAAAGGTATTCTTTGTTTCAGAAAACCGCTGCAACAAATCATTCAAATATAGACAACAAACTCAGCAGAAAAATGGCAATACGCTATTTACCTCTAGGACAATAGTATGAAACTTGCAATTCTTTAGGTATTACTTGTAACACCCTTGAGGTGCATCAGCGCTACCTTTGTTCTGTTAAAATGTTGATTCTCTTTGATTTAAATAAAATGAAAGCAATTGTCATCCGTATTCTATTCTTTATGCTGTTCCTTTGCATACCAACCGTAATGTTTGGAAAAGAGGTTTCTCCCAAACTGGTGTATTTGACTTTTCAGTCCGATAACGGCAGCTTCAGACAAGTGACTGAACTGGACGGAACGATTACCATTTACCTGAAACAACTAGACGTCATCAAGGTCAATATGATTCTGCTAAACGGTTCAGACGTAACGTTTGGATTGGAAAAAAATCATTTTTCGCTACCAGCACTAACTAAAAACGCCACATTGGACATCACTTTTGAAGACGTACCTACCGAGACTCATTACAACACCATCTCCTTTCAGACGTATTCAACTGGCACCGAGTATCGATAACCCTTCACAAGCATCTTCAAGCATGTCGATGACACGGTTGAAACCCTCGTCGCCTCCGTAATAAGGGTCCGGCACATCCTTGCCTTTATATTTTGGGCTGAATTCAGTCATGAAGTGAATCTTGTTTTTCTGAGCCTCCGAAGCCGCTATCGCCCGCAATCCGTTCCAATTTTGATGGTCCATGCATACGATCAAGTCGAAATTCTCAAAATCAGCCCGCCGAATGGGCCTAGACCGATGGGTGATGACATAGCCCCTTTTCTCCGCAAATTGGCGCATACGTCGATCCGCCTTCTCGCCTTCGTGCACGTCGATCAAGCCAGCTGAATCAATAGTATAACATTCCTGCAGGCCCTTTTCGAGCACTATTTTCTGAAATATCGATTCAGCCATGGGTGAACGGCAGATGTTTCCCAAACAGACAAAAAGAATGGAAACCGGCTTCACAGACCCAATGCGGAAATAATTTGCTCGGCGTGCGTCTTGGTATCCACTTTTGGGAAAACCGCCTCGATGATGCCATCTTCCGAAATGACGTAGGTGGTACGAATAATGCCCATGTACGATTTGCCGTAATTCTTTTTCTCACCCCAAACTTCATAAGCCTGCAAGATTTCCTTTTCCGTATCGGCTATAAGGCTGAACGCCAGGCCGAACTTATCCGCGAACTTCACGTGCGACTGAACGGAATCGGCACTTACTCCGATCACGACAATGCCTTTTTCAAGGAAGTACTCATTTTTATCGTTCAAGCTGCAGGCTTCGGCCGTGCAACCGGGGGTATTGTCCTTGGGATAAAAATAGAGAATGACTTTTTTACCCTTGAAATCGGATAGGGAAACGGTTTCGCCTTTTTGATTGACGCCCTTGAAGGAAGGGGCTTTCACACCTGTTTGCAACATAATGGTTCTATTTAAAACGTTTTTACAAATGTATGAAAACTTACTTGAATTCCGTTTTCAATGCTTCGACCCAGTCTTTAACACGCTGCTCCGTCTTGTCGTGCTGGTTTTCGAAATCGAGCGCCAGACCTGCAAAATGGCTGCCAATGAGCGCCTGCGACTTATTGAATTGATAGCCCTCGGCTGAAGTCAACCCGACAATCGTCGCGCCGGTCGAGATGAACGATTCAGCCAGAAGGCCGATGCCGTCCACAAAATTGTCGGGGTATTTCACCTGGTCGCCCAGACCGAAAATAGCCACTTTCTTCCCTTTCAAATTCAACGTGAGCAACTTGGGCATGAGCTCGTCCCAATATGTCGGCAATTCGCCGTCGAACCAGGTAGCAGCACCGGCAATGATGAAATCGTATGCCTCAAAATCTTTTTGCCACGCTTCTTCCACAGAAACCACCTCAATCGTGTCGCCAAAGGCTTCTTGAATTTTCTTGGCCACGGAAGCCGTCTTATGGGTTCCTGTCCCATAGAATAATCCTATTTTTTTCATTTCAATGTAGTTAATCAATAATTCAGTAAATCCAATGCTGCTTTGTAAATGCGGTCTTCATCCGGCAAAATGGCCTTTTCTAGATTACGGTGGAAACCGACCGGAGTGAACAGGGAACCCACCCGTTGAATAGGCGCGTCCAGGAACTGGAACATGTCGGTACCAATCATGGCGGCCAGTTCAGCCCCAAAACCGGAGAACACTTTGTCTTCGTGCACAATAAGCACTTTGCTTGTTTTCTTCACCGAAGCAAAGATGGCTTCCTTGTCCAGGGGAATCAGGGAACGGAGGTCGATGACTTCCACCTCCTTGTTCAGCTCTTTTTTAAGTCGCTCAGCGGCTTTCAAACACAAATGCGTGGTATTGCCGTAGGTAATGATGCTAAGTTCATCGCCTTCCCGACGAATGCGGGCCTTCCCGAACGGAACTTCAAAATCGTCAGGTATGGGTGTGGCCGCTTCAACCGCGTTGTACAAAGCCTTGGGTTCCATAAACATGGTGAAACCCTTGGAACGCATGCTGGTACGCAGCAAGCCTGCCGCATCGTCCGCAAACGAAGGATAGACAATACGCACACCCGGCAGCGTGGAAAGCGCTCCCTCCAAATTCTGCGAATGGTACAATCCACCACCGATATAACCTCCGGAAGCCAGACGCACCGTGACGTTCGGGACATATTGCCCGTTGCTGCGCCAATAATCATGCGTACATTCCACAAACTGCTCCATGCCAGGCCAGAAATAGTCGGCGAACTCCGCTCCTTCAATGACGATGCGGATTTTTTTGTCAAATCGGCTCATTCCGTTGGCGGTTCCAATGATGTAGTCCTCGGCAATGGGCGCGTTGAATACCCGCTTGTCGCCAAATTCCTGTTGCATGCCTTTAGTCACGTTGAACACTCCGCCTTTGTCCTTATTGGCCACATCCTGCCCCCAAAGAAACGTGTCCGGATTGTTCCGAAACTCCGCCTTCAATGTTTCATTAATGGCTGAAACCATGGTCTTCTTTTCCCCTTCTTCGTGGTGCGTCCCGTCGACGAACTTCTGTGGAAGATAGGGTTCAGGCATTACAAAATCCAAAACGCTGGCAGGATCTGGGTCTGGTGCGGCCATGGCCTTGCGGTTGGCCAGCGTCAGTTCTTTTTTGGAATCCTCTTCCATTTGCAGGAGTTCTTCTTCTGTAAAGATGTTGTAACGTACCAACATACGTCTGAATTTGAGCAACGGGTCGGCCGCTTTCACGTACGAAAGCTCGGCTTCATCGCGGTACAAGGTATGCTTGTCCGAATTGGAATGCGAGCCGATGCGCACGCAGTTGGCATGCACGATGACAGGACAGCTGTTGGTTATGGCGTATTCGCGCGCCTCCGTCATGGCGTTCATGGAATCGAACACATCCTTGCCGTTGCAATGGATAATCTTGAGGTTCTTGAAGCCGGAAAAGTTCTCGGAAACTTTGCGGGCAGCCGTCTGGTCCTTTTTGGGAACCGAGATGCCGTAGCCATTGTCCTGCAATACAAAAATGACGGGAAGCTTCTCCTTACTTGCCCCGTTAATAGCCTCATAAACATATCCTTCCGATGTTGAAGCCTCCCCGTGCGAGGTGATGGCCACTCCTTTTTTTCCATAGTAGGATATGGCACGAGCCACACCGACGGCATGCAAATCGTGGTTTCCAGTGGCGGAGGAAACGTTTTCGATGTGCCACTCGGGTTTGGCAAAGTGGTTGGACATGTGCCGTCCGCCACCGGCCACATCCGTGGCTTTGGAGATGCCGTTCAGGATGATTTCCTCGGCCGTCATGCCGGCAGAAAGCACCGTCAACATATCCCGGTAATACGGAAATAGAAAGTCTTCGCCTCGGGTGAACACTTGACCGATGGCCAGTTGGATGCCGTCGTGTCCGGCATAAGGTGCATGGTAAGACCAGCCCAGCGATTGGATGAGGTAGGCCGGCGCTTTTTCGTCGATGGCGCGGCCAAGCGTCATCAAATGATACCAATTCTTCAGAATGGATTTGTCGGTGGTGAGGATATCGTATTTTTTCATTTTTCCCAATTTTCAAGATAATCTGCAATGCGTTTCACAAAAGCACCTCCAACTGCACCGTTGATGATGCGGTGGTCGTACGACAGCGAAAGGTACATCTTATGCCGAATGGCAATGACGTCCCCTTCGGGCGTTTCAATGACCGAAGGCTTCTTTTCAATGTAGCCGACGCCCAAAATAGCCACTTCCGGTTGGTTGATGATGGGGGTTCCGAACAGATTCCTGAACGTTCCGAAGTTGGTGATGGTAAAGGTTCCGCCTTGAATCTCTTCGAGTTTGAGTTTGTTGGAACGTGCCTTGTTGGCCAAGGTATCGATGGAATGCGCCAGTCCGCTGATGCTGAGTTTGTCGGCATTTTGAATGACGGGCACGATGAGGTTTCCATCGTCCAGCGCCACGGCGATGCCCACGTTGATTTGTTTTTTGAGGATAAACCGAGTTCCTTCCACCGAAGCATTGACTTTGGGGAATTCTTTCAATGCCTTGGTCGTGGCTTCCACAATGGCCGGCAAATAATTCAGGCCGATGCCTTCTTGTTGGAGGAACTCAGCTTTATGACGGATGCGCCAGTAGACCAGCTTGGTCACATCGACTTCAACCACCGTGGTCACATGCGGGGAGGTCTGTTTGGACTGAAGCATGCGGTCGGCAATGATGCGGGCTACGGGGTCCATTTCGACAATAACATCACCAGCAGCACTTTCCGTAGAAGTAGAGAAGTTCGGAAGCGGGGGATGTACGGGTAAGAGCTTTTTAGAAGGCGCTGCAACAGGTGCCGATCCGCCGTTTTTCTTTTGGCTGATGAAGTTGCTCACATCCTTTTTACTCAAACGGCCCAAATAACCGGTGCCTGCTATTGTTTCGAGTTCAGCAGTGGAAATGCCGGCTTCCTTGGCCGTATGAAGTACTGCCGGGGAATACCATTTGGCTTCTTCCTTCAAGGCCGGTGCAGCAACTGCTTTGGGTGGTTCCGGAGCGGCAACAACCGTCGATTCAGCCTCCACCGTATGCTCGCCGCCTTCCATATCGACCAGCGCGACTACGGTTCCAACCTCCACGGTCTCCCCTTCCTGGAAAAAAATCTTCTGAATGGTGCCTGCTACGGGCGAGGGTACTTCTGCATTCACTTTGGCCGTGGTCACCTCAAAAAGGATGTCATCCTCCACGATGGTGTCGCCCACCTTGACCGACCAACGTACGATGGTGCCTTCGGTGATGCTTTCAGCCAGTTTGGGCATTTTTAATTCAAATATGGACATGATGTTTTGTTTTTAAGCTTGAAAGTTCCAGTTGTTTGTAACGTATTTCTCCGTTTTGAGCCTGTTGATGGCCGTGGTGTCTTCCCTGCTGAACGCGTACATGCTGTTGCCTGCATTTCCCAGCAAGTCAGTGAGTATCATTCGCTTGAAATCGTTCAGCTGCAAGGGCTCAGTCAAATGGTCCAGGATGTTCGTCACCGGACTTTTTACAGATTTTACATAATGCTTGGTTTCCGTTTCGGGAACGGTATAAAGGCTGTTCAACGTTGCGTTCAGGTTGCTCAGATCGGATGAAAAAAGCAAGGTGGCGTGGAACAGTATTCTATTTTTGCGGATGAATTGGGCGCAACCCGAAATTTTCAGCCCGTCGATGTAGATGGAATTTCGTTCGTCCGCTTGGGCTTGAATGCCTAGGACTGAAAGCATGGTCAGAATGCGCTTGGTATATTTTCCGAAATCGGGGCGGTCGTCGGTTTCGATGAACGTCAGGTTCAGGTTTCCGGCATCGTGATAGACCGCGCCACCACCCGTATGTCTGCGGGCCACCTTGATGTGGTGCTCGCGTGCGAAATCCAAATTCACTTCCGCCTGAACATTTTGATTTTTACCAACAATCACCGACGATTCATTCTGCCACAACATGAACACGTCCCCGGAGAAATGCTCCAGCAAGTATTCTTCAGCAGCCAGGTTGAAGTACGCGTCCGTATATGGATTGTCGATGCACACCATTAATAAAGGGCCTCCCGAATGATTTCCGCCACCGTGGGGTGAGGGAACACGATTTTTTTAAACTCTTCGAGCGTATAACCGCTTTCAATAGCCATACCGGCCACAACAATGATTTCAGACGCCGGATTTCCGAGCAAATGACAACCAATGATGCGACCGTTCAGATCCAAAATGAGTTTGCAAAGTCCGCTGCCCATTTCATTTTCGGCCACAAACCTTCCGGAATATGCCATGGGTAATTTCTGAACCCGATATGGCACGCCTTTTGCACTCAGTGCCTCCTCGGTTTCCCCAATGCCTGCAATCTCCGGATTGGTATAAACCACACCCGGAATGGCCCGGTACGACATCACATCCTCGATGCCCGAAATACGATTCACGGCCACTTCGCCTTCGCGATAGGCCGTATGCGCCAACATGGAAAAACCGGTGATGTCGCCACTGGCATACACCCTCGGGTGTGAAGTCTGCATGAACTCGTTCACTTTGACAGCGCTCCGATCCATCTCAATATTCAACGTTTCCAAACCCAACCCTTTTGTAATTGGTCTCCGTCCCACACTGAGCAATATCTTTTCTGTTTTTATAGCTGAACGCTTCCCGTCCTTCTCCACGACCACCTCAGAGGCACTCACTTCGGTCACTTTCGTCTCCAAATGGAACTCGATGCCTTTCTTCGCATACATGCCCCGCAGCATCTTGGAAGTTTCCTTGTCCATGGCACCCAAAATCTCGGGCATCATTTCGATGACACTCACCTTGACACCCATGCTGTTGAAGAACGAGGCGAACTCCATGCCGATGACCCCGCCACCGATGATGGCGAGCGATGCTGGCAACACTTTGGCTTCCAAGGCTTCCTTCGAAGTCCAAAAATCAATTTCCGACAAGCCCTTGATGGGAGGAATGACGGTTTCAGAACCAGTACATAAAAGCACGTAGGAAGTTAGATACACTTCTCCACCACAGGTAATGCGAATACTGCCTGCTTCTTCACCAGCAAGACTGGCCGCTCCCTGAACAACAGTGACACCGGCATTTTCCAGCTTCATCTTGACGCCGGCCGTCATTTGCTTGACGACCTTATCCTTGCGGTTGATTATTTTTTCAAGGTCAAACGAAGGAACACCTTCAATACCGATGCCATATTTGGAGGCCGATTTGGCATTGTCAAGTATTTTCGCGGAATATAAAAGCGTCTTGGTCGGGATGCAGCCTTCGTTCAAACAAACGCCGCCCAGAGCATTTTTCTCGAACAAAAGTACCTTCAACCCGTTTTCAGCCGCCTTCTCAGCAGCATTGTAACCGGCGGGTCCTCCGCCGATAATGCCAATATCATAGTTCATAACGTATCTGTTTGGTCTATTTGGTTCGTTTATTCTAAACAGTCGTTTTTCGTGACTCGGCATAGCCAAAGTAAACTTTGCCTCTGCACTCGCTACTTAAAACGTTCGTAAAAGTATAGTACATTCAGCCATATTATACTACATAGAGGTAGTTATTTTAAGCCTATGAAAACTATCATCCTATAGACCATATCTATTATAATTTTTTGGGTGGATTTTGTAGAACCAAATCAAATAAAGTACCTTACGGAAAATTTATCGAAACATGGACGACAGAATCATCTTGGATGTGGACACCATCAAGGCGTTATGGTCTAAAACCTACAACACGGAGGGCAAACCCGATTGGTCACACATCTTCAAGTATTATCACCGGGACATCGTCTTTCAGGATACCATCCAACGCATCGAAGGGATAGATGCATTTATTGCCATGTGCAACAGACTCACCAAGCGCACGGACCAACTAAATATGGAAATCGTTTCCATTGCTCAAAACGATAACATCATCGTTTTTGACTGGATCATGACGATGATGTTCAAGAAATACCCCAGTACACCGATTTATGGTGCCACCAAGTTGACCATAAAAGATAACCTCATTTTGGAACAACGCGATTATTACGACTTGTGGGGCGATATTTTTAACAATATCCCACACTTCAACAAGATGTACCGACGGTTTCTCATTAAAAAATTCGGATGATGCGCAACAAATTTCAACTCCCCGACGAACTCAATTTCCTTACAGTGGGTCGGCTTCCGCAAAAAGTATCCACCACCCGTATGGATGGCAAGGTCTGTGTCATTACCGGAACGACTTCCGGCGTGGGTCGTCAAGCGGCCCTAAGGTTGGCCAAAGCCGGTGCCAAAATCGTCATGATGGTCCGAAACGTGGAAAAGGCTGAAAACTTCTGTGCGGAGATTCGTTCCATTTCCGAGGTTGAACCGGCTTATTTCTTGGCCGATTTCACCGATTTGAGCCAAGTGCGGAAAGTTACCCAGGAAATCCTCAACGCCTACCCAAAAATCGACGTCCTTATCAACAATGCCGGCATCCACATGACCACTAGGCACTTGACCGTGGACGGCAACGAAGCTGCTTTCGCCGTAAACCACTTGGCTTCCTTTCTTATTACCAGTCTGTTGCTGAAACGCATGACGGAGAGCGCACCTTCCCGCATCATCCAAGTGAACTCCGAAGGCCACCGCTTCAACGGCCTCCGATTGGACGACCTCAACTGGGGAAAACGCCGTTACAACGGCTATTTGGGTTACGGTGCTTCTAAAGTCGCCCAACTGATGACCGTTTGGGAACTTAACGACCTATTGAAAGGCAAAGGTGTCACCATCAACGCCATGCATCCGGGAGCCGTCAAGTCGAACATCGGCACCAACAATGGCATCCTGTACAATTTATTCTCCAGATACCTCATTCAACCAGGTCTGAAAAGCCCGGTCATCTCTGGTGAGGCCTTGTATTACTTGGCCTCCTCACCGGAGTTGGAAGACATAAGCGGCAAGTTCTACAACCTGACCAACGAGGAAATCCCTGCACCGCATGCCCGCAACAGGGAACTTGGAAGGCAGGTATTCCAAAAAAGCATTGAATTGACAAACCTTACAAACGAAAACGTCTATGAAGTATGATGCAGTAGTGGTTGGAGGCGGCATCGCCGGCCTCACTTCAGCCGCATTCCTAGCAAAAGCAGGCCGTTCCGTCATCCTATTCGAGCGGCAATACAAAACTGGTGGACTGGTTCAGACCTTTGAGCGCGACGGTGTTTATTTTGACGGCGGATTGCGTTCCATTGAGAATTCAGGCATAGTCTTCCCCATGCTCAAGCAACTGGGCATCGAAGTTGATTTTCAAAAAAGCAACGTTTCCATTGGTATCGGCGACCAAGTGATCAAGCTCAAGGACAAAACCAGTGTGGTCGATTACGAGCATTTTCTGCAGGACCAATTTCCGGACAACAAAGACGACGTAACCGCCATTGTCAAGGAAATCAAGAAAATAATGGGCTACATGGACGTACTCTACGGCATCGACAACCCCATTTTTTTGGACATCAAAAAAGACCAAAAATACTTCCTGCAGGTCATTTTCCCTTGGCTCTTCAAGTTCCTTCTGACCGTCCATAAAATTGACAGCCTGAAAGAACCCGTCGAAGAGTACATTCGCCGGTTCACCCGAAACCAATCGCTTATTGACCTCATTGCTCAACATTTTTTCCAGAAAACCCCGACGTCCTTTGCCTTGAGCTACTTCAGTCTGTACCTGGACTATCATTATCCCAAGGGCGGCACCGCTACCCTGATCGAAAAAATGACCGACTACATCGTAGAACATGGCGGTGTCATCAAAACCTCCACCAAGATTGCACGTTTGCAACCCGAGATGAAGTTCGTGGAAGACACCGACGGCAACCGCACAGAATACAGCGATTTAATCTGGGCAGGCGACATGAAGCAACTCTACAACCTCATCCCTATCGAGGAATTGTACGACCTCAACCTAGCCCAAGCCATTCGCGAGAAGCGTTCAGCACTCAAAGACCTCAAGGGCGGCGACTCCGTTTTCACCGTCTACCTCACTCTGGACGAGCAAAAAGAGTACTTTGCTGAAATCTGTACCGGGCATTTGTTCTATACGCCTCAAAAACAAGGTTTGTCATTCGTGAACAGCGACGACATCGATGCCTTTATGAAACTGCATTCCATCCAACCGAGCAACGCAATCCTCAAAGCCAAAGTCAAAGCCTACCTCCAAGAGTATTTTCGACTGAACACGTTCGAAATCGCCATCCCCGTTTTGCGTGATCCCGATTTGGCACCCGAAGGCAAAGTCGGCCTCATCATCAGCGTGTTGTTCGACTACCGATTGGCCAAGAAAATCGACGAATTCGGATGGACGGACGAGATGAAAGCCTACATGGAGCAACTTTCCATCGACATTTTGGATGAAAGCATCTTCCCAGGGCTGAAAAAAAAGGTTTCCGGGCAATTCTCGTCCTCACCCCTCACCATCGAACGACTCACAGGCAACACCGAGGGCGGCATCACTGGCTGGGCGTTCACCAATCCGTACATACCGGCAGTGACCAAGACCCTGAAAGTGAGCCAGTCGGTCAATACGCCCATCCCTTCCGTTTATCAAGCCGGTCAATGGTCTTACAGTCCTTCCGGGTTGCCCATCGCCATTCTAACTGGCAAACTAGCCGCGGACAAAGTGCTCAAAAGCTAAGGATTGCACAAAAAGTAATTCCATTCTGACCAAAAAACCGCTGTTTTAATTGGCGCAAAATGGCTAGATTTGATGCCACAGAACAACGACCATGCGCACACTCAATCAAAAGCTCCTTTTTTCCCTATTGGCGATGGCCTTTACCATCGTTGGAGGCGCCAAAGCACAAAAAGCAGCGGAACGGAACCAACTTTTCGACGCCAACTGGAAATTCTTCCTGGGAGCCCACCCCGAAGCCGCTTCACCCAACTTTGACGATTCGAATTGGAGGTCGCTCGATTTGCCCCACGACTGGAGCATCGAAGGCAAAATAGAGCAAACCAATCCGATGGGTGGCGCCGGCGGCTATTTCCCGGCTGGTGAAGGTTGGTACCGCAAAACGTTCGAAGTCCCAACCAACAATAAAGGGAAGCGCACCACCATTTGTTTCGACGGTGTCTATATGAATGCTGAAGTCTATATCAACGGCCATTCGCTGGGCCTGCACCCCTACGGCTTCACCGCCTTCAACCTGGACCTGACTCCCTATTTGGACTATGGTAAAAAAAATACCTTGGCCGTCCACGTGGACAATTCAAAACAAATCAATTGCCGTTGGTATAGCGGCTCAGGCATCTACCGCCACGTCTGGATGATCGTGACCGAACCCGTCCACCTCAAACAATGGAACACTTTTTTTACAACAGCTGAAATCGGCCCGGAAAGCGCCACCGTTGGTGTCCGGACCGTGATCCAGAACGAAACAGACCAACCTCAGGAAATCCAAGTACTGATGGAACTCGCCGGCACTAAAAAAGTGATCCCTTTACAGCTTAAAGCCAACAGCGAAAAAGAAGTGCTTCAAAAGATTTCGGTGCGGAAGCCATCCCTTTGGACACCCGAGAATCCCAAATTGTATGCGGCAAAAGTTTGCGTTCAGCAGGGTAAAATCACCATTGATGAGGAATCCTTCAACATCGGCATTCGTTCCTTGAAATACTCCGCCGAACAGGGTTTTCAGCTCAACGGCAACACCATCAAGCTGAATGGCGGTTGCGTCCATCACGACAACGGCTGCTTGGGCTCTGCCGCTTTTGACCGGGCCGAAGAACGCCGCGTAGAACTACTCAAGTCTGGAGGCTTCAACTCCGTCCGCACTTCACACAATCCACCCTCTACCGCGTTTCTCAACGCCTGCGACCGACTCGGGTTGATGGTCATCGACGAATCTTTCGACTGTTGGAAAACCGCCAAAAACCCATTCGACTATTCCACCGTGTTGAACGAATGGTGGCAACGCGACCTGGAATCGATGGTGCTACGCGACCGCAACCATCCCTCCATCATTATGTGGAGCATCGGCAACGAAATTTACGAACGCACCGACCCTTCCGCTCTTGAAACCACCAAGATGTTTGCCGGATGCATCCGTAAAATGGATCCCACTCGACCCGTGACTTCAGCCATGACCACCTGGAATCAAGGTTGGGAAGTGTTCGATCCGATGATGGCCGCGCACGACGTTTGCGGGTACAATTACCAATTATACCGTGCACCAGCAGATCACCTTCGTGTTCCTTCCCGCATTATACTGCAAACAGAATCCTATCCCAAAGATGCCTTTAAGAACTGGGATGCCGTTCAAAAACAAAATTATGTCATCGGCGATGTGGTTTGGACTGGAATTGATTATTTGGGCGAATCCGCCATCGGCCGCAATTTCTACCCGGGCGAGCAAAAAGGCGAGCACTACGAACACGATTTTTTTCCCTGGCACGGCGCCTATTGCGGCGATATCGACTTGGTGGGATGGCGGAAACCCATCTCACACTACCGCAACCTGTTGTGGAACGACACCGAGAAACTATACATGGCCGTTCGCGAGCCCAATCCTGACAATGGCGTGATCAGTGAAACTTCCTGGTCCGTTTTCCCCACTTGGGAAAGCTGGACATGGCCGGGTCGGGAAGGCAAGGATATCCAAGTGGAAGTCTATTCCAAATACCCTTCGGTCCGTCTTTACCTGAACGACAAAATCATAGGGGAGAAACAAACCGGCAGTGCGGAAGAATTCAAGGCAACCTTCACCTTGCCCTATCAACCGGGCAATCTGAGAGCCGTAGGATTGGCAAACGGTAAGGAATTGGCATCAACTGCATTGAGGACCGCCGGTGAAACCGACAAAATCACAATCAAACCCGATCGAATCAAAATCAAAGCAAATGGTCAAGACCTTTCGTTCGTCATCATCGAACTGACTGACCAAAATGGGGTTCAGCAACCTAATGCAACAAACCTGCTCACCTTCAAGTTGGAAGGCCCAGGCATCATTGCCGGCGTGGACAATGCCCATCTTCAAAACACCGAGCCTTATGTGGCTTCCTCACGAAAAGCTTGGCATGGTCGAGCCATGGTCGTCATCAGAAGTCGGCATAAGCCTGGAACTATTAGACTGACAGTGAGTTCGCCAGGTCTGCCAGATGCAGAAGCCTTTTTAAAAGCACTTTAAAACCTGCTCCACAAAAAACCCTAATGGATTCAAAATCCGTTGGGGTTTTTCATATTAACCAATTTTATACATTACATGTTACAACATATATTGTTTTGACTTATATTTGTCACGATCAATTTTTAATACAAATGCGTATCGAAGACGAAGTAAAAGGCCATTTCCGGAATGACAACCATAAAGGGTTGATCAATTTGATCTTCACCGTCAATCATTTAAACTACCAATTTCGGCAGAACCTGAAAGAACACAATCTAACGGAACCGCAATACAATGTGTTGCGAATCTTGAAGGGTTTCCGTTCCGAAAAATCCATTTCCATCGGCTTCATCAAGGAGCGTATGCTCGACAAGAACCCGGACGTGAGCAGAATCGTGGACGGTTTATTGGCAAAAGGGCTGTTGAACCGAAAAGAAAACCCCGAAGACCGCAGGCAAAAGTCTGTCGAAATCACCGAAAAAGGCATTGCGCTTCTAGCCGACATGTTTGAATTCGACAAGATGACTGAAGATCTTTTGGCATGCCTCAGTTCGGACGAATTGAATGAATTGAATAGGATCTTGGATAAAATCAGAGGATAATGAGCAACAACATCATAGGCATTCAAAAACTAAGTCAACAATGGGGTATGGAGAATCCGTTCTTGTTTGCCGCACACCATTTGGAAGCCTATCCGAAAGGAAACAGCGAAATGGGACCAGCTGTATCGTTGGCAGGTCGGAACATTGGCAGTGATTTTTCGGGCAAAGATGGGTTCAGCATGTATCATGGGAGCAAAATACCAGGATTTCCGGCACACCCTCATCGTGGTTTCGAAACGGTGACGATAGCGCAGACAGGCCTGGTCGACCACTTCGACTCGAAAGGAAATGAGGGCAGGTACGGCAACGGCGATGTTCAATGGATGACCGCCGGCAGCGGATGCCAGCACAACGAGATGTTTCCGTTGGTGAACCAAGACAAAGCGAACCCGATGGAACTTTTCCAAATTTGGCTTAACTTGCCTGCAAAAAATAAATTTGCCGAGCCCGATTACACCATGCTTTGGGCCGAAGACATTCCTGAATTCCAAGTGGGCGCCAACGGCAAAAGCACGACCATCCGCCTCATTGCAGGCAACTTCCAGGGCAAGGAAAGCTTACGGCCCAACGCCTCCTCCTGGGCAAACGACTCGAACAATCACGTCGGCATCTTCATGCTCCGCATGGAACCCGAATCCACCATAATCTTCCCCGCCGTTTCAGCGACGCTGACACGCAACTTATATTATTACCGCGGTAATGGATTCATACAAATTGAAGGTCAGAAAATCAGCTCTTCCAATCGGGTGAAACTGCAGGGAAATGAAGCAGTCACCATTACAAACGGTTCAGAAGAAAGCTTCCTTCTGTTGTTGGAGGGCGAGCCCATTCAAGAACCGGTGGTACATTACGGACCTTTTGTCATGAATTCCGAAGCAGAAATCAGACAGGCCATTCACGATTATCAACAAACCGAATTCGGAGGTTGGCCTTGGGCCAGACACGATGAAGTGCACGAACGGAACGCGGGCCGATTTGCCCGTTATTCGGACGGAAGATTTGAACGAAGAACACCATGAAAAAAATAAGTTTCTCAACAAAAGGACTCAGAGCCGACATCGGCAACATCGCCATTCATAGACTACTTCCCAACAGGTGTTCAAACGCAGTGGGACCATTTGTTTTTCTGGACCACATTCCGTTGGCCGACATTTCCCGCTTACATGAAAAAGGGACAGGCGAACATCCACATCGTGGCATTGCCACCTTAACCTACATGCTGCAAGGTGTCGCCGAACATTGCGACAGCATCGGCAACCACACCAAAGTGCATGCGGGTGGCGTTCAATGGATGATGGCTGGCAGCGGCATCGTCCACGACGAATCGTTTGAGTTTGAATCGATCTCAGGAGCCAAATACGCCCATGCATTCCAATTTTGGATCAACCTTCCTTCCCAAAAAAAAACAGAAAAGCCCGAATATTTGGCCATCGAAGGTAAAGACGTGCCCTGCAAGGCATTGGAAGACTCAGCCGGTTGGATCAAGGTCATTTTAGGCACCTACGAAAACCTTACGTCCATCGTGCCCGATTTCTCGCATCAATTCATGTACCACCTTCATCTGGAACCAGGCAAGTCGTTCAGCATTCAACTCGACGCTGGAATTGAAGCCGCTGCCGTATTGCCTTCGAACGGGGCAGAAGTGAATGATGCAGAGTATTGCGGTGGAGAGTTCATCGAGTTCGACCGGAAAGAAGGGCCTATCAAATTTAGGAATTCCTCCAAAACAGAAACCGATATCCTATTGTTCGGAGGGGAACATTATGCTGAACCCATTGTTGCTCGGGGTCCCTTTGTGATGAACAGCGCCACCGAAATAGCAGGTGCCTACCGAGATTATGTTGCAGGCAAATACGGTGAAATTACACGCTGACCGATAAAAGCTACACACATAAAAACAAATTGTCGACCTGTACAATGAAACAAGGTCGTATTTTTGCAGTCGTATCGACTTACCTTAAAAATACGAACCATGTTCAGAAGATTCTTGTTTCTTGTGGTGGGCTTTTTGGCCTCGGCAAATCTATTTGCACAAACTGTAACCATCACCGAATCTGCAGGATGGCTTGAATCCGCTTATGTTAAATGGCAACCTGTCGCAGGAGCCACCAGTTACAACGTCTATTACACAGGTGGTGGGTTTACCAATAAAAAAATTGACAGCCCGCTCATCCGCAGTTATGGCACGTACTTTCGGGCGGATGTCCTGGGGCTGAAGGCAGGGCTCTATACCCTCCGGGTGAATCCGGTCGTAGCGGGCGCCGAAGTAGCCGGAGCCGTTACTGGTAGTTTGACCGTCGAAGCTCACGACCGAACCGGCTTTTGCTTTGCGAACGGCAGGGTTCCCGGCGCCTATAAAGCCGACGGCACTCCCAAAGACAATGCTGTGATACTCTACATCACCCAAAATACCAAGGATAAGGTTTCCATGGATGTGACCAGCGCGAATGCCAACCCCTGCGTCGGCTTGCAAGCCATCTTGGACGGCTTCAAAAAAGGCAAGGACGCACGTCCGCTCATCGTGCGTTTGATTGGGCAAATCACCGATCTTACCTATATGCTCGGTGGTGACATCGTCATTGAGAACGCCAATTTCGCAACGGGTTACATCACGATGGAAGGTGTTGGAAACGACGCAGTCGCCGATGGTTGGGGCATTCGGGTCAAGAACGCCTCCAACATCGAAATCCGCAACATCGGCACCATGAACTGTAACAGCGATGAAGGCGACAACATCGGATTGCAGCAGGACAACGACTACATCTGGGTGCACAACTGTGATTACTTCTACGGCAACGCCGGTAGTGATGCCGACCAAATCAAGGGAGACGGAGCCCTGGATTGCAAGAAGTCTACTTATGTCACCTTTTCCTACAACCACTTTTGGGATTCCGGGAAATGCAACCTGTTGGGTCTGAGCGAAGGAACCACTGCTGGCTTGTTCATCAGTTACCACCACAACTGGTACGACCATTCGGACTCCCGTCACCCCCGTGTACGCTTTTATTCCGCGCATGTTTACAACAACTACTACGACGGAAATGCTAAATACGGAGTAGGTTCGACCATGGGTTCCTCCGTGTTCGTGGAAGCCAACTATTTCCGCAACTGCAAATATCCCATCCTCACCTCGATGCAGGGTTCAGACGTATATAATGAAACCACTCAGGCAAACGATTATGCCAACATGCCCATCTTCTCCAGCGAAGACGGGGGCACCATCAAAGCCTTCAACAATTACATCATTGGTCAGAAACGATTTGTGCCCTACGGTACCGCTGGTTATCCCAAACCGACCGTCGATTTTGATGCCGTAGTGGTTGCCAACCGTGCAGACACCATCGGAAAAAGCATTGTTTCCTACCAAGGAGCCAACACGTACAACAACTTCGACACCAATGCTTCCGTGATGTACGCCTATACTCCGGACAGTCCCGAAGCGGCTAGAACGAAAGTCATGGCGTATGCAGGCAGGGTTTTAGGTGGTGACCTGAAATGGACGTTCAACAATGCGGTGGACGATGCTTCCTATGCAGTCAATGCAGAACTCAAAGCCGCTTTGACCAATTACAAGACCACGCTGGTATCCGTTCAAGGCGATAGCGCCGTGGTCAAAGACACCACTGGAACGGGTGGCGGAACAGGCACCGATACGACGCATGTACAAACAAGTGTGGTACATAACTTTACGACAGCAGGAAAAACGAGCACCTACTTCACCATCACTGGAAACCTTTCCACCTCTAAAGGCACCGTGACGTATCAAGGTCTCACCTTGACTCAATGCCTTAAAATCGAGTCCACCACCATCATTTCATTTACGACGACTCAACCTACGGTATTGATACTGGTCTTCAACCCAGAGTTCGTCGGTAAAATCAGCATCAACGGAGTAGCCTGTACCGCCGTTGCAGGCATCGTGACTCAGAACCTGGCTGCAGGAGCCATTCAGATCCTCAAGACGGACGCGGCCAACCTCTTTTATATGGCACTCTCCACACCCACAGCCCTGGAAAACACCCAAACCGTTAAATCGATGTTTTTTCCAAACCCGGTTAAAAGTACGCTGTCCGTTACCTCCGGTGCCACCATTCTAAAGGCTGAAATCTACAACTTGGCTGGCGAATTGGTCCAAAAAACAGAGACTCATGCCAAAACCATTGACATGAGTCGTCTGAACAAAGGAAAATACTTGGTGAAAGCCTACACGGACGAAGGTCTCGTTCAGCAAATCATCCTCAAATAGAATTAAATTTTGATGCAGCGTACCGACATCCCATAAGATTTGGTGGCACTGTTTGAGGACATCATGTAACCTCCAAGGGATTTATACCAGGCACTGCTGGAACCATTTGTCATGGACGTCCACCAACAAGCCATGGAGCCCATGCCAGTGAAGGAACTCCAGCGATAGCCGCCAGGGAGCGCTGTAAAGCCGCTGGAATTGGTCACTTGAGCCGAGTTTACGGTCCAGTGAGCAGTTCCGGTTTCCATTATTTTTGTTTCGCATAGGCTCATGCCGCCCAAGTACGTACGCAACAGGTCAAAATCGGCCATGGTTGGAACACGCCATCCGGTTGGACAAAGTTTGCCTGTGTTTACGGCATACCAATTGTACATGGCACCATAAACACCTTTGTTGGTCGCATCGTTGTTGTACCAGCAATAGCAAGGAGTAATCACGTTCGGCCAATCGGAGGCCAAAGTTGCGCCTGGAATGTCGGTTCCATCGTTGTATTTGGTCGTTTTTAAATTTTGAACCATCCAAGTTTGCGTTCCAATTCGGACCGTATCATAGGAATTACCGTCCACATCGGCTACCGTACCTGGCAGAGGATTGTCTCCACCATTGTCGTCATTCGTTGGAGTACAGCTGCTTAAAGCCAAGGAGCCCATTGAAAACAGAAAACAAATAAAAACAAGATGTCTAGTCATGGCGTTTTTGTTTAGGTAAATGGTGACTCATTTAAAGTAAAGTAAAAGCCAAATATACGATTAATTAAATGCCCACCTTAAATTGAAACCCTTATTCCCATTTAGAATGATTTCTGGATGGAATCTGAATAATTTTTAGGTTAAGCATGCTGCAAAAATCGCCATCTTTGCCTACAAATCGAATTACCATGAAAAAACTTTTATTCATTACAATGGGCGCACTGCTCAGCCTTACAGTGTGCGCGCAAAAAATTCAATGGACCTCCACCACCGATCAGGAAAGATGGGTTCAAAAGAAAGGACCAGCCTTTGTTACGAGCATCGCTTCGGCCGACATCACCATCAATACGGATGAGAAGTTGCAGAAAATCGACGGCTTCGGCGGATGCTTCAATGAAATCGGTTGGGAAGCCTTGCTTGCCCTAACTCCGGCCGAACGCGAGAAAATCATGAAGGAACTCTTCAGCCCCGAAGGCGCCAATTTCAGTTTCTGCCGTTTGCCCTTGGGAGCCAACGACTATTCCCTGAGCTATTATTCCTGCGACGATGTGGCCGAAGACTTTGCCATGACCAACTTCAACATCGACCGGGACCGCTACATTCTGATTCCCTACATCAAGGAAGCCATGAAGATTAGGCCGGACCTCCAACTTTGGGCTTCCCCCTGGTCACCACCGGCTTGGATGAAGGTCAACAACCATTATGCGCTTCGACGCGGGCCATTGAAAGGCAGCGACAATTCCTTGCCCAAAGAAAAGGAAGTTCTCAACAACGCCACTGCTTTTCGTATGGAGAATGCTTATTTGAGCGCCTACGCCTTATACATGTCCAAGTTCGCCCAAGCGTATAAAAAAGAGGGGCTTAACTTAAAGGCTATAAACGTGCAAAACGAAATCGTCTATTCGCCTCATTGGTCCAGTTGCACCTGGCGTCCCGAAGATTTAGCCCTTTTCATCGGGAATTATTTGGGTCCACAATTCATGAAAGACAGCGTTTCCACCGAAATTTGGCTGGGCACCATGAACACTTCCGACCCGAACTATGTCCGCACCGTCATGAAAAACAAGGAGGCGGCGTCAGCCATCAAAGGCATCGGTTTTCAGTGGGATGCCAAACAAGCCGTTCCGGAGTTGAGCAAAGAATTCAGCCAATATAAAATGATGCAGACAGAGTCGGAATGCGGTAACGGGGAGAAAAATTGGAAATCGGCCGAATATACTTGGAGCCTCATCAACCACTATTTGAACTACGGCATGAACGACTACATGTACTGGAACATGGTGCTCGATCAAAGCGGCAAGAGCACCTGGGATTGGGTTCAGAACATGCTGATCTCTGTCAATAAGGACACAAAGGAAGTCATCTATTATCCAGAGTTCTACATCATGAAGCACGTGAGCCATTTTGTCCAACCTGGTGCTTTTAGGTTGAAAACATCCGGTGGAAAAGACCATTTGGCATTCATGAACCCTGACGGCACGGTGGTGCTGGTATTGGTCAATACAGCCGATACGGACAAGAAATTCACAGTGGCGGCTTCGGGAAAATCCTTTGAAATCGTTGTCAAGGCGAAATCCTTCAACTCCCTGACTTGGAAATAATTAAGAATTAATTCGCAAACTACTTCAAAAAGTCTCTGTCAAACAGGGACTTTTTTGTAAATTGGGGTTTTTATTTCTCATTTCAACGATTGTTCCTGCATGGTAAAAAAGATTACATCAACAATATTATTTCTGATAACACTTGCCTTTGCGCTCACTTCGGCCGATACAATCCAGTCCGACAAACACGCCTTGTTCTCTCCGGAGGATGTCGGCATGCGTGCTTCTACCCTGAACCGCATCGAACGCATTGTAAAGTTGGGCATGAATGCCCGCGCTTTCCCAGGTTGCCAAGTCTTCATCATGAAAGATGGCAAGCCAATCTACGACCGATGTTTCGGTAACCAGACCTACGACTCCCCCGAAACAGTGACGCCGAACACGCTTTACGACTTAGCCTCCCTCTCCAAGACGACAGGCACCCTGCTCACCATCATGAAACTTTACGACGACGGCAAGTTGCAACTTACCGACACGGCATCCCATTACCTGCCCTTCCTGAGGGGAACGGACAAGGAAAACATCACCCTGACGGACTTGTTGTTTCACGAGTCGGGTTTCCCTGCCTCGCTCGATTGCTACCGGCTGGTTTTGGAGAAAAAAGATTCCATCGGCGACACCCTCCAATCCGTCCGTTTGAACAGCACCAACCACAAATTCAAAGCCGGCTGGGTTTCATATGTCCCGACTGAAACCTGCACCTCACGGATTTCGGACAGCCTGTACATCGCCAGCTGTTTCCACGACTCCGCCATGGCGCTGATTGCCCGCACCCCCCTTCGCCGCAAAACCTACCTCTACAGCTGCATCAACTTCATTTTATTAAAGGAAATTGCTGAAACCATTAGTGGAGTGCCCATGGATTTATACTTGGACAGCATCTATTACAAACCGATGGGCCTCATCAACATGACCTACAACCCCCTACGAACCCATTCGATTGAAGCAATCGCTCCAACCCTTAAAAAAGATTTCCTGCGAAACGGAGTACTTCAAGGCTACGTTCACGACCCTGACGCAGCATTTCTAGGCGGTGTTTCCGGAAATGCCGGGCTGTTCGCATCTGCCAGAGATGTCGCCATGGTATACCAAATGTTACTGAATGGTGGTGAGTTGGATGGAAATAGGTACCTTCGCGCAGAAACGTGCAAAACCTTCACCACAACCACTTCAGCCAGTGGAAGACGGGGATTGGGTTTTGACAAGCCTATAGCGGGGAAACCCGGTCACAGTCCTTGTTGCATATCCGCTCCGTCAGCGGTTTACGGTCATACGGGCTATACAGGTACCTGTTGCTGGGTGGATCCCGTCAACAACATCGTGTATGTGTTCCTAAGCAACCGCACCTACCCCAACGACGGCGTGAACAAACTCGCCAGAATGGGCATTCGGACGGATATACAAGAAGTAATTTATCAATCGTTGAAATGAACAAAAGAATTTTTCTCATTTTTGCCCTCTTCGCAGGGCTGATGTTTTCCAGTTGCAAACCCTCCGACAAACGCTCCGTCGCGACCGATAAACCAACTGCCCAACAGACCGAAAACACGGCGGCACAGATTTATGCCAAGCCCGAAGTTCCTGTTCTTTGCTACCACCGCATCGCCGACGGGATAAAGAGCGATTACGCAGTCACTCCAGCCACGTTTTCAGCCCACATGAAAATAATGGCCGACAGTGGCTATCACTCCATTTCACCGGAGCAACTCTACGATTATCTGGTATACAACAAAGACTTGCCCGCTAAACCATTTCTCATCACATTTGACGATTCCAGAGCGGAGCATTCGGCCATTGCCGCTCCCATCATGGAGAAATACGGCTTCAAAGGCGTGTTTTTCATCATGACCATCACTTACAACAAAAAGAATTACATGACCACGGAGCAGATTGCCGCGTTGGCCAAAGCCGGCCACACCATCGGCCTGCACACCTGGGACCACACGATGGTCATTAAATTCAAGGATACCACCGACTGGCAAAAAGAAATCGTGAACCCCAAGGCGAAACTGGAGAAAATAGTCGGCATGCCGGTAGACTATTTCGCCTACCCGAACGGCGTATCCAACCATGTGGGCGCCAAAGGCTTGGCCAAGTACTTCAAGCTCTCGTTCATCCTGGCCACCAAACGTGATTCAACGGTGCCCTTGCAGACGGTTCGCCGCATGATTGTTCCCGATTGGTCGGCCGAAAGCATGCTCAAATCCATGCGTCGCACTTTCAAAACAAATTGATCAACAAATAAATACCACCCTATTTTGAACTTCAAACAATTCCTCCCCATTGCTCTTGCAACCGTGTTTATTCTAAGCGGATGCGGTCAAAAAAATGAATCGGGTTCCAAAAAAGAAAAGAAAGAGAAGCCGGCTGAAACGACGGACACGCTGGCTTACAACCAAAAATTGAAGTATATCGCCAACGGTGACACTACCGGTCGTTGGCCTGTCAAAGGTCAACCATACCCCAATGCAGGCGCTATTTTGCCCTTCAAACGCATTGTTGCCTATTACGGAAACCTCTATTCCAAAAAAATGGGTGTTTTGGGCGAATATCCGCCCAAGGAACTGTGGCGCAAGCTTCGTGCCGAAGTGGCCGCTTGGGAAAAGATAGACCCCGCAACCCCGGTTCAGCCTGCCATTCATTACATTGCAGCGGTGGGACAAGGCATTCCAATGAAGGATGGTTCCTATTGCAAACGGATGCCCGAACAACAAATCGACTCGGCCCTGGCCATCGCCAAAATGGGAGACGCCATTGTTTTCCTCGATTTGCAGGTTGCCTTGAGCAATGTGAAAAAAGAAGTCCCCAAACTGGAAAAATACCTGAAAATGCCCCATGTCAATTTGGGCATCGACCCCGAATTTTCTATGAAAGACGGCAGTATACCGGGACGTAAAATCGGCACCATGGATGCCAGTGACATCAATTTCTGCTCCGATTACCTAGCTAAAATTGTGCGCGACAACAACCTGCCTCCAAAAATCCTGATTGTTCACCGGTTTACGCAGGGCATGGTCAAGAACTACAAGAACATCAAGTTGCACCCGGAAGTTCAAATCGTCATGAACATGGACGGTTGGGGCGAACCCATCCTTAAATTCAGCACCTACAAGAGCTACATTTCCAGAGAACCCGTTCAGTTCACCGGCTTCAAGCTGTTTTACAAAAACGATCTCCGAAAAAAACCGAACCACATGCTCACACCGGCTGAACTCATGGTTTTGAAGCCTCAGCCCATATACATCCAGTACCAATAAGAAAGGCACCAACTTATAATTTGAGACTTCGGGTCAGTTGCTATTTTCTTTTATTATTGGAATGGTAAACCGAACTGTACTGCCAATTTCGGGGTTGGATTCAATCCAAATTGTACCACCAAGCATTTCCACGTATGCTTTGGAGATGGAAAGCCCCAATCCGGCTCCCTCCCGTTTTCGGGTATATTCGTGATCTGTTTGATAAAATGGCTGAAATATAGCCGATATTTTTTCGGGTTCAATACCGATTCCAGTATCCTGAACCTTGAAACATAGGTCGTTTTTTTGAACCTCCAAGCTTAATACGACACTTCCTTCATTGGTGAATTTACAGGCATTGTCCAGTACTTTGGCAAGCACCGTACCCAATTTCATTTCATCCACCACCACTGAAAATGGCGATTTTATCGGGCAATCGAGCTGAAACAACAACCCTTTTTCATCCATCATGGGCTTTAAATTGTTAAAATGATCCCGAACAAATTCACATACATCAATACGGCTGGAATTAATTTCGATGTCGGAGGTCATTATCCTCGAAATCTCTATGATGTCATGGATGGTATTCAACAATCGATGGCCACTCTTGTTCACGATACTGGCGTACAACTTCTTCTCGTTTCTTGAAAAATTCGGATCTTCCAATATTTCCAAAAAGCCGATGATACTGTTCATCGGAGTCCTAATTTCATGCGAAATGTTCTGTAAAAAAGCAGATTTCAATCGGTCACTTTCCTCCACCTTGTTTTTAGCGATGATGATTTCCTCTTCGGCTCGTTTCCTATCCGAAACATCCCTTAGCACGATCATGATTCCCTTTTTCTGGCCGTTGGAATCTTCCAAAAGTGTGGATGCCGTCTCACACCAGAAGATAGCGCCGTCGTGCTTCAGACATTTGAATTCTTGAGAAGGGATTTTGAGTTCACCATTCAGCACGTTATGAAAGTTGGATTTGGCGTAAACGAGGAATTCAGGAGCGATCCAGTTGAAAATGGAATCTCCAATCAAACTGGTCGTTTTGGGAATGCCAAAAATATCATAAATCTTGAGGGAGACGAATTCTACGGAACCTACCACATCGGTAACCAGAATTCCATCCGGCGAAACATTCACCAGTGACCGATAATATGCCTCGGATTCTTTGATTTTTTGCTGAAGGATCCTTTGTTGCGTCACATCCAAGCCGATTCCAACCAAACCAGTGATGGAATGATTGGGGTCAAACAATGGAATCTTAGTGGTTTCAAGCCATCGTTGTTCCCCTTTTTGGTTGATGAAATCTTCTTCCCGACTAAGAATGGCCTTTCCAGTGCGAAGAACGGTCAGATTGTCAGCATGACCCCGCTTTCCAACTTCATTCGGAAACAAGGCCTCATCCGTCTTCCCCAATACCTCCTGTTCGTCAGTGATGCCAATGTTTTCCAAGTCTGCCTTGTTGGCAATTACTTTTTTACCATCCCTATCGATGAAATAAATGGGGAAAGGCAGATTGTCTACGAGCGTTCTCAGCAAATGTCGTTCATGAACAAGGTTTTCAAGCGCTTTGTAATGGTCGGTATTGTCAATAAAAGAGACGATGACGTGGTTGACTGTTCCATCCGGATTGCGTATTGCGACCAATGAAAGGGTCGCATGAATTATCGCACCATCTTTTCGGATGTACTTCTTATCCAATTTGAAGTGATCCAGTTCACCGTCCATCACTTTTTGAATCAATATTCTGTTGGCCTCAATGTCGTCTGGATGGGTTATTTTTTCCCAATTCATCGCAAGTAATTCCTCCTTTTCATAACCAACCAACCGGCAGAATTCCTGATTGATTTCCGACCAAGCATTATCCGAATTATTGACACACATGCCAACAGGGCCGTTTTCAAAATACGATTTGAAACTCTCCTTGCTTTTTCGCATCTCCTCCTCAGCATTCCGAATCTCACTCAGGTCGTGGATGACAATACAGGTCCGCACTTCACCATTTTTTAGTTTGAATACCGATGAAGAAACTTCTCCCGGAAAGGTAGTGCCATCTTTCTTAATCCAAATCAATTCTCCTTTGGCTGAACCCTTTATAGACCTTTCCTCCAACAATTGTTCCAAACGCGGATCATGCTGATCGACAAGGCCAGTTCTTCCTGCCTTGATAATCTCTTCTATGGTCATGCCAAAAAGGGAGCAAGCAGCCGGATTGGCAAATAGCACCTCGCCATTGGGCACCGTATAAAACACGGCGTCCATGATATTTTCATAGATGCTCTTATAAAAAAGTTCGTCTTCTCTAAAATCAGTGTTGGAAGGATTCATCTTTTTAATTCATTGGATTACGATTACCAGACAAGCACTTTTTCTCGATTCACGAGATAGAGACCTGGAGCCAGATTCTCCAAATACGTCCTTCCACATTCTACAGCAAGTTGTCGCACCATGCAGCCCGTGATGGAGTAAACAACTATTCGAGCAGGCTTGTTGCTTTCAATGGTCATCATTCCCTTGCCACCTGAAACAAAAACAGTTTCCTCAATCCTGGCCATTTTTCCTGCGGATAATGCTCCAGTCGTATCGGCACTCAAATAATAGAGCCTAAAGTTGTCGGCTTTGTACCATCGTCCATTGGCCTTGGCTCCCAGCGTGATGGTTCCATCCGTCACATAGGCGTCTACCGAACCCTCGTTAAAGTAATAGGAGCCAAAAGAAGAGGCTGCCACATCAATCGATTTGGTATTGGCAAAAAGTTGGACGGAGTGCCCATTGTCGGTGGCCAACGAAGCTTTTACCCGATACTTCCCATTCGGTAGTCCACTGATTTTCTGATAGATGTTCGTACCGATGGAATCTTTACCCATGACATGCAAAATGTAAGCCCCATCAAAACCAGCCGTGTAGTAATCGAGCACCGACATGGCTCTGACACTGGGATAGAGTATGTTGTCCGCCGTCCAACCCTTGGTGTTTTTTAGCTCAAACGAAGGATTGACTAGCCAGGCCGTATAATCCACCATCTTTCCCGTTGAACGGAACAAATCAAACCGAGCGTCCTGCAAGGTTTTGGTGGCTGCTGTCACATCAGTCTCCAACGTTGCATTCTGCGCCTTGTAGAAGGCTTCGGCTGTCTTGATTACGGCTACATAGGTCGCCAACGCGTCCTTGGTAGCTTTGGTTTTGTAATCGGCCACATATTGCCAAGCCGATGAGATCGCTTGTCCCAGCAAAATGTACAACGGGTCGGTTGTGATGTTGGTGGGACAAATCTTCGCAATAACGCCTGGAATGCTCAAATACCCGCTGAATGCCGGAATGGACGACACCCCGTCGGGTGCTGCAAAATATTGAACGGCGTCGTTGTTGAGCACTCGGGAGGTCAAGGCAGGCACCATAGCGGAATAAATCCCGATGAACGTACTATCCCCCTGATTCTTGCTCTGAAGGGAAACCGGCACGTTTTGGGCAGTCATACAATCGTTTACAGACGCATCGACCATGAACATGCAAGGCGTACCCGCACTCACTTCCGAAATTGCTTTGAAGGTCAAGGCTGAAGTCGTATGCTTCGTCAGCTGCCTGACCATAAAGCCCGCGGGTACGGTCGCCTTGAATGGCAAACTCATCGTGGACCAAACATTGCTGGTTGTTCTGGGATAAAACGTTGCCGACTTTGCCATGAAATCTGCTTTTGGCTGGAAATCGTACCCCCTGTAGAGCTTCAGATTCAGGCAAGTATCCCCGCAAATCAAATTGCTGCAAGTACTTTTCAACACCTTGCTCACATAGAACAAGCAGTTCGGATTTACCGCAACTGGTTGGCTGTTCAATCCATTGACACCCGTCAAATCCATTGTCGTCACATTGGGATAAGCCGAAACCAAGGTTGAAAAGTTCGTGTCGTTCCAGTTGCCCGAAACCCTGATCCAGCGGTTGGACACGCTATCCACCACCAAATCGGATGCTTGCGACTTGAAATAAAGCACACTGTCGGCCAAAAACACTATCGGAGCAGGCACACCTAGCGCATAGGCTGAATTCGACATTTGCACCGAATAATGACAACCAGGCTTCAAATCACTCATCACAAACGAAATATTCTTACTTTCCTGCGCATTGAACGCCACCGTGAACGACTTGGTGGTCGTGGTCAGCGAATCGGTTGAACCATCTGGACTGACTCCCACCGTAAAACGGAACATCCCCTCAAAATAGCTGTCAGAAGCATTCACAACAGGAGCCGTGATCACAGCCGACGAGTTGTTGACCATCTGGTACGTCTTGCCCTTTGAATCCACCGTCTGGCTACCCGCATTCACCCTGAAATCGCCAACTTTCAGATTGGGGAAGGACGTTCCGACCGGTACGGAAACGGAGTCCAGCAAATTCAAGTTCGCATCGGTCACAAACAAGTAATATGTTTTTTTCTTCAACGGCTTGAACGGCAGACTCAAATCCACGCTTTCACCCGAGGCTATCGCCGTGCTCAAATTAATGGCAATGGCTGAAGTCAATGAAGATGGCTTGTTGGAGGTTTCAGAGCCAAACAAATAGACACCACTGTATGTCAAAGTGCCATTATTGGCCAAATGGATTTTAATCGGATTGTTCAGATTCTGATACAGGGAATCCGTGGTTTCGAGTTCAGCCATTAATGCGGGTTTTTTGGGGACGATGCCATAGACCATACCTTGGCTGGACGAAAAACCATTGATGCCCGTCTGATCATCCAACGTATAATAACCATCTGCTTGGCCGCCCCATCCGAAATTGAAATGGTACATCATTGTCGAGGCGTCATAACCGTCACAAACGATGGCATGACCGCCATTGGTCGAGCTGGTGCCCGCATAGACCGTCGGCCGACCATTGATCATTTCATTGTAGACCAAATTGTCCCAATCACTGCTTTGGCTCTTGTAAAGACAAGTGCTTCTCAGATTGAACTCGCTGCTGAAGGTATTCACCAAATCGGCAATTTGCCCTGAAGTTGACGAACCGTAGGTCAGCCAAGTCGAAGTACCTACCGCATACATCAACGTGGCCACCGCCGTACCCATTTCTGTGGGATACGTGGAGTAACTGGCTTGCATCAAGTCATATTTGATTGGGGTACCGGCTGGAAGTGACGAAATTACAGGAGCAGCGCCGTAGCTGTACGTTGGCGTTTTGGCCAACAAGGTTGATGGATTGTCTCTTCGGTAAAAATACACCACCTGCGAGGCGGCTGTCGCCACACAACCGGTAAGCGAACGTGCGCCACCGTCTGTGATGAGCGGACAAAAGTTGTTGTAAGGGCCGCTTTGTGTCCAATGCGTCTTAATCATCGGTGCTACGGACACCCGTGTGGCAACAGGTTGTTGCACCACCTTTGCCGGAGCGTTCTGAGCTTGCGCCTCCAGAATAATGGAGGAATAGTAGTTCAGCCATTCTAACAAAGCCGGCGGCATCGCGCTCTCCACAAAATCACCACTTTCCGTATACCCAAGAATGGACGGAAGGCAATCGTCTCCGGATGCGATGACGAAACCTTTTCCAGCCCCCCGACTGAAAATATAGAGCGGCGCGTTCACGGCTTCAGTTCCCACACTTCTCAGTGAAGCGGAAGTAACATCCGTTTTTAAAAACGCCGATGCTTTTTGCAAGGCGGTCTGTTTATCGATGGGGTTTGCAAAAGCACTCAAAATCAAACATACGAGTGCAAAAAGCAGGGTGCTGGTTTTTCTGGTCATGTACAATATGAGTAATGGATGGAGGAACAAAATTACACAACTGAATCCAAATAAGACTCATTTTGTACGACTTAGAATGGATTGTTTAATTATTTATGGATTCACTCTCAATTTTTAAACATACTTGCCAGTTCCTTGCTCAGCTCTTTTTTCTCGGTGTATAGCCCGTATGCAGCAATTCATGCGACAAATGTCCCAACGGAGCGCCCAAAAACTCTTTGTACAACGACTGAATATCTTTGTTTTCGTGTGATTTCCGCAAGGCTTTCCCTTCGTCTTCCCGATAAATGGCTTGGAGCCGAGCCGTTCGTACTTCATTGTTAACCGGCCGAGGTTGGCCACCTCCGCTGATACATCCTCCAGGACAGCCCATAATCTCGATGAAATGGAAGGGACTGGTACCCGATTTGACTTGATCCAACAGTTCAGCAGCGCCTTTTAAACCGCTGGTCACCGCCACCCGAACTTGAACACCTTCCAAAAAATTATAATCGGGCAAGGTGTTTTCAATAAGCAGATCAGCTGTTTTGATGCGATCCAAACCCATCAAGGGTTGCAGGTGCAAATGCACTGATGGAAGTTCGCGCCCGGTTACCAACTCATACACCGTTCGCAAAGCTGCTTCCATAACTCCTCCGGTAGTACCGAAAATATCGGCGGCTCCCGAGGACAACCCTAGTGGGCTATCGAACCGACTTTCGGGCAGGTTCCTAAAATCGATGCCCGCATCCTTGATCATGCGCCCCAATTCTCGGGTAGTCAAAACGGCATCCACATTGGCAAGTCCCTCATGGTACATTTCAGGCCTTAGGATTTCAAATTTCTTAGCCGTGCAGGGCATAATGGAAACCACGAAGATGTCTTTAGGATTTACCCCGATTTTATCGGCGAAATACGTCTTCGCCAGTGCGCCCAACATCAGGTGGGGCGACTTGCAACTAGATAAGTGAGGGAGTTGTTCCGGGAATTGGTGCTCCACATATTTGATCCAACCTGGGCTACAACTCGTAATCATGGGTAAAATCGCTGTTTTTCCCGATGGAATCAATGCATTTTTGACCCGTTCGAGGAATTCCGAGCCTTCTTCCATGATGGTCAGGTCAGCAGCAAAGTTCGTATCGAACACGTAATCGAACTTCATTTCATGGAGTGCTGAAGCCATTTTTCCAGTGACCAACGTGCCTGGCTCATACCCGAACAGTTCGCCCAAAGCTGCACGAACAGCCGGGGCTGTTTGAACGATCACCGTTTTTGACTTATCGTACAAAGCATCCCAAACTTGAGCGGTCGAATTGTGTTCCTTCAAGGCTCCGACGGGGCAAACCAACACACATTGTCCGCAATTGGCACAGATGGAATCGCCCAGGAGTTCTTCCTCAGACGGCCCGATAAAGGTCGAAAAACCTCGATGATGCGGGTTCATAAGGCCTACACCCTGCACTTCGTTGCAAATGGTGACACAACGTCGGCAAAGGATACACTTGGAGTTGTCGCGAACGATGGAAGGACTGGAATCATCGATGAAATCTTTGGATCTGACGCCCTCGTACCGATATTCGTCAATCTGGATGGCACTGCCCAGTTCCTGAAGCTCACAATTTTGGTTGCGCCAACAGCTCAGGCATTCCTTGTTATGGTCGGAGAGCATCAGCTCGTAAATAACCTTGCGCACGTTTCGAACACGTTCCGAATTGGTATGAACCACCATTCCCTCCCTGACTTCGGTCACACAAGAGGCCATTAAGTTCTTCATTCCATCCACTTCCACCACACAAATGCGGCAGGAACCGGATTTATGAACGTTTTCCATGTAGCAGAAATGAGGAATCAGAATGTTGTTCTGTTTAGCCGCTGTAAAAATGGTGGTCCCTTCTTCGGCCTGAATTTGCTTGTTGTTGATGATGAGTTTAATCATGGCTGCAAGTTATTTGTGTTTGGCACATTGTAAGCAACGCATGGCTTCTGCTATGGCGTTCAGCTTATGAAATCCTTGCTGGACTTCGTCAAAATTGCCTTTCCTCAATTCGGGATCCAAATAGCGCATCTGAAAGCGTTCGTGTTCCACCGTCGTTCCTTCATCGATGCCTCTGGTTGGTATTTCTATGGGGTCTCCAATGTTGAGAATACCCTTTCCACCGAGGAATTTGTCGATGGATTTGGCTGCTTTCTTGCCATCGGCAATGGCTGTGATGACCACATCCGAACCCCTAGCAATGTCGCCACCTGCAAAAATGCCCGGTTGTGTCGTCATTTGGGTTTCCGGATCAACAATGAATGTGCCCCAATCCGTAATCCCGACTTCGGCTTTGGAAATGAACGGAAAGTCGGAGTACTGGCTTACGGCAGGTATCGCCAAATCGATGTCCAATACGAATTTTGAATCGGGGACTTCGATGGGAACCCGTCGGCCATCCTTTCCGAATTTGCCCGGCATCATGCGGACACATTCAATTCTGGACACTTTCCCTAAGCCGACGAAGCGAACTGGAGCGACTAGTTCCTGCAAAATGACGCCTTCATCCAAAGCGTCCTGAATCTCTCGCTTGTCCGCAGGCATTTCCTCGCGGGTTCTGCGATAAAGGATATGCACTTTTTTCGCGCCAAGCCGAATGGCAGTCCTGGCGGCATCGATGGCCGTGTTCCCGCCACCAATCACAGCTACGGTTCCATGAACATCCACTTGCTTACCCATGTTGACATCGGTCAAGAAGTCCAGTCCATGGTACACCCCATGCTTTTCTTCGCCTTCGATCCCGATTTTACGCGACAGCTGCGTGCCTGTGGCAATATAAACAGCGTTGTATTTCGCCTTGAGCTCCGGAAATGTAATGTCCGTTCCAACCTTGGTGTTGTAGAATACATTGATTCCGGACTGCAGGATGGAATTGATTTCTTTGTTCAACTCGTCCTTGGGCAATCGGTATTCCGGAATGCCATAGGCCAGAATTCCGCCGGCAACCGGCTTTTCTTCGTACACGTCGACGTTGTAGCCAAGTCTGGACAAGTAATAGCCGCAAGTCAGGCCCGAAGGACCAGCTCCGATAATGCCCACCGATTTTCCATTCTTCTGAAAGCTGTAGTTCTTGAACGGTTCGCCCGAATTGAGCACATAATCGGCCGCATACCGCTTCAAATCGGCTATGGCCAGCGGTTCGTCCAATTGAGCCCTTCGGCATTTGCTTTCGCAAGGATGGGTGCACACGCGTCCGCAAACCGATGGGAATGGATTTTCCTGACGAATCAAGTGGTAAGCGTCTGCTACCCGACCGGCAGCAATCAACGCCACATAGCCTGGCACGTTGACGCCGGCCGGACAAGCGTTCTGACATGGAGAAATGAACATTTCACTGCAAATCCCTGCTCGACAGTAATGCTGCCTGATGTGCTCATCGTATTCATGCCTGAAATGGTTGATGGTGCTCAAAACGGGATTTGGAGCAGTCTGGCCCAAGCCACAGATGGCAGAATCCTTGATGGAATCGCCCAATTCCTGCAACAACTCGATATCCCCTTCGCGCCCATCACCCATCGTAATTCGCTCCAAGATTTCCAACATCCGCTTAGTCCCAATTCGGCACGGCACACATTTGCCGCACGATTCCTCCTGAACAAAGTCCATGAAGAATCGGGCCATATCGACCATACAGGTGTCTTCATCGGCACAAATCAACCCTCCGGAGCCCATGATGGCGCCGAGTTGGACCAAGGAATCATAGTCAATGGGCGTATTTAAGTGAGCCGGGGTCAGACAACCACCCGACGGGCCCCCAGTTTGAGCCATCTTGAACAACTTTCCACGCGGAATGCCACCACCGATTTCATAGATGATCTCACCCAACGTCACGCCCATCGGCACTTCAATCAAACCTTTTTGGACAATGTCACCAGCCAGGGCAAACACCTTGGTACCCTTGCTTTTCTCCGTTCCAATCGATGAAAACCAGGCCGAACCCTTTAAAATAATCGCGGCAATATTGCCAAACGTTTCTACATTGTTAATCACCGTGGGCTTTCCGTACAAACCGCTTTGAACCGGGAAGGGCGGTTTCTGCCGAGGTTCTCCCCTTCGACCTTCCACCGATTCCATCAGGGCGGTTTCCTCCCCGCAAACAAAAGCACCTGCTCCAATTCGTATTTCAATGTCAAAGGCAAAGTCGCTACCCAATATGTTCGAACCCAACAGTCCAGTTTCACGGCAAACGTTGATAGCCAAGGTGAGCCGTTCAATGGCAATGGGGTATTCCGCCCGAATGTACACCACTCCCTTGGATGCACCGATGGCATAACCACCAATCATCATCCCTTCAATGACCGTATGGGCGTCCCCTTCCAGCAAACTTCTGTCCATGAACGCACCCGGATCACCTTCATCCGCATTGCAGATGATGTATTTTTGGTCGCTTTGCATTTTATTGGCCATGGACCATTTCAAACCGGTCGGAAATCCTCCACCTCCACGACCGCGCAAACCAGATTTGGTGATTTCATCGACTATTTCAGTAGGTGACATCATACCTAAAGCCTTGGCAATGGCGAAATAACCGTCATGCGCGATGTACTCTTCCACTGATGCATAATCAATAACACCACACTTTTCGAGCACGATTTTTTTCTGATGCCTAAAGAACGGAATGTTATTTAGATTCGGTATGACCTTGCCTGTTTCCGGATCCTTGTAACAATATTTATCTGCAATCTTCCCTTTTCGGATGTGTTCCTTCACAATTTGGACTGCACTGGCAGGGTTCAAATTGCAATACAATATATTACCCGGATTGACAACCAACGTTGGCCCCAATGTACAAGCCCCAAGGCAACCGGTCAAATTGATTTTCACTTTGTTTTGCAGGTTCTCCGCTTCCAATTCTCGGATGAACGCTTCCTTGAAGTCCTTGCAATCGGATGAAAGGCAACCTGCACCGTAACAAATGTGCGCACTGAACGGAAATTCCTTTTCTTTATTTCTGAAATCGTTCCTGATCGCTTCCAGATGGGAGATTGAATTGATTTTCATAGTACCGCGTATTATTTGAGCATGCCCAAAATCCGTTGGATCTTACTGGGGCTCACCTGTTTGTAAACCTTGCCGTTGATGGTCATGGCTGGAGCCAAACCACAGGACCCGATGCACCGCATCACTGAAAGGGAGAATAATTTGTCTTCGGTCGTATCGCCCACATCGATACCCAAGACGTCCTTGAGTTTGTTCAATACCTCTTTCCCACCGCGCACATAACAGGCAGTGCCCAAACAAACAGAAACAGAGTACTTCCCCTTCGGCTTGGTGGAAAAAAAAGAATAGAACGTAAGCACACTGTTCACTTTCGATACGGAAAGGCCCATTTGATCGGCAATAAAATGCTGAACTTCGGGTGGAAGGTACCCAAAAATAGCCTGAGCCATGTGCAGGATCTGAATCAAGTTCGTTTCCTTTCCTTCGTAATCGTGAATTACATTTTCAAGTAGGATGAACTTGTCCGCATCGGTCATCGTCTGTACATTGCAAACTTCGTCTTGAGTAATCATAATTCTAGCGTGTTATTAATTGTTTGCCTGTTGATAAAATGCCTGGAATCACCATAATCATCATAAACCACATGCTCACCAATTTGATGGATTCTGGTGAGGAGTTTATCCAATGTTTCATCCGCTTCCAAATCCAAGCTTGGTTTGTTTTGGTAAAGCAAATAATTTTTCCGGTATTGGATGGGTGTCAAATTGGGCATGAGAACGTTCGCCCCTGCTTTCAGCCCGAATTCCCTACCAGTGGGGATGATTGATTGCAACGCTGTCGTTGAGGCAATATTGATGGTCGGCATCAACAAGCGTAAAACAGCGATCATTCGAAGGGAAAGTTCAAACCGCTCGATGAGCGGCATACGTTCTTCCTTGAATTCATACATCGGAGTCTGGGCATGTTCCAGAAACGGGCCCATTCCGACCATGTCGATACCGTTCCGTTGAATGAACAACAAGTCGTCGGCCAAGTTCTCAACCGTCTGCCCGGGCAAGCCAATCATAACACCCGTTCCAGTTTGAAAACCGGCTTTCTGAATCGCGTCCAGACAACTCAACCGTTTTTCAAATGAATGCAACCCGTCATTCGGATGGATGCGTTTATACAGCATTTCATCGGATGTTTCAATACGTAGCAAATAGCGCTGAGCTCCTGCCTCAAACCATCGCTGATAGGTTTCATACGATTGTTCTCCGACGGAGAGTGTGATTCGAAAGGTTTTCTCTGTCACCTTCTTTATTTTGGAAATCAACATTGTAATACGGTTTACAAAGTCGACATCGCTGCGTTCACCCGACTGCAGCACCACACCCGTCAAACCCTTGGACTTGGCAAATTCAACAACCTCAAGCACCTCCTCATCCGTCATCGAATAACGAACCACCTTGGAATTCCCAGCTCGGATGCCACAATACAGACAATTCTTGCCACATTGATTGGAAAATTCAATCAAACCCCTCAGATTGACTTTCTTGCCAAGCTGCTCCACTTTTAATACGTACGCCCTTTTGAACAAGGATTGTTGCTCATCAAAATCAGTCTGCGAAAGCAGACGAATGATTTTTTGTCTGGTCAATGCCGATTCCGCTCGCATGGATTAAGGAATGAATGGTGAAACAACTCGATCGAATATTCCATTCAGATAGGCAATGGTCATGCCATAATTGGAGACAGGGACGCCAGCTTTCAATGCTTCTGACAATCGCCCGAGCACCTGCCTGCGTGTAATCATGCAACCGCCACATTGGAGGATCATGGCATACTCAACTATGGGAAGTTTTGTCTCGGTCAATCCAGCAACAACCTCGAATTCCAGTTGTTTTTTGGTGTAGGCGCTCAACCATCTGGGCAGTTTGTGACGTCCGATATCCTCGCAACTCACCTGATGCGTGCAGGATTCCAACATCAGCACCCTGTCTCCATCCTTGAGTTCAGCAATATGATGCGTTCCTCGGACATACGCTTCAAAAGGACCACGCATCCGGGCAAAAGCAATGCTGAAACTACTTAACGGCACATCCATAGGTATTATGGCTGAAACGTACCCGAAAGCTTGACTGTCGGTGAGCACCAATGCTGGTTTTATACCGGTGGAATGGAGAAATTCTGCCGCTTCTGTCTCTTTGACGACAATATTGACAGCATCTTGGTCGAGCACGTCCCGAATGGCCATTACTTGAGGCAGAATCATTCGACCGTCAGGCGCTTCCGAATCGATGGGCGTTATGAGCATAACGATGTCGCCCTTCTTGATGATTCCCTTTAGCAGCGAGGGTTGATGATAAGCCGTGTCCGGAATCAACTTTTTCAACGCATCCAACACATTTTCCAGGTTTTCACAAGTCAGCGCACTGAATTCAACCGCATTCATCGGTATTTTCAGTGGTTCTTCATCGGATTTATTGTGTACAATGAGGCAAGGCAGGCTCCATTCCTTAAAGCGAACCATCAGGTTTTCCTCGAATTCACCGAAGATATTGTTTGATATCAGCAGAATGGCACAGTCGATTTGTTTGATGACTTCCAGCGTTTTGGCCGTCCGCTTTTCTCCCAACATGCCCACATCGTCTATTCCGGCAGTATCAATGAGCACGACAGGCCCAATCCCAAAAATCTCCATGGATTTTCGAACCGGGTCGGTGGTCGTGCCCGCAAGTTCAGACACAATGGCTATGTCAGAGCCTGTCAGAGCATTGATAAACAGGCTTTTACCTACATTCCGTCGGCCAAAAATCCCGATGTGCGGTTTTAGATCTTGTCCTTTCATACCTCGAGGTATTAGAAATACAAATCACGTTTGCCAGACTTAAGTTGTTCTAATTTTGTAAAAAGAGCCGATTTCATCGTCGAATCTTCCATTTTTTCCATATTGTGGACAATGATACACCAACCTTTTAAGGCGGTGTTTTCAGGTGCATAGTCCAAAAGATATTCGCCCAGCGTCAGAATCGCATTGGGTGTGCAATAACGTTTGATGAATCCCGGCACGGAGAATTCCATGAAATGCTCACCAGTTCGACCCAGGCGGTAACAAGCCGTACAAAAAGATGGAATCATGTCTTGATCCAGCAATTCATCGATGATTTCATTCAACGTCCTTCCGTCATTGATCCGGAATTGTCCTCGATTCAAGTGTTCCACTTCTTCCTTCTTTTCCGAATAACTACCCAACTCGATGCGCGTTCCCCCATCAATCTGCGAAACACCATATTGAATCATCTCATTCCTCAATTCAGCGGACTCGCGGGCAGTCAGAATCATTCCCGTATAGGGTACTGCCAGCCGTAGGATGGCTACCAGTTTCTTGAAATCCTCGTCGTTGACAAAAAAGGAATCGCCCATTTCGAGCATGGAGGCATCCTTGACTCTGGGAAAGGAGATGGTATGCGGCCCCACATTGTAACACGCTTCCAAATGATTGGCATGTCGCACCAACGCCATTACGTCGAAACGCCAATCGTACAAGCCGAAAAGAACGCCAATGCCTACATCGTCGATACCCGCTTCCTGAGCCCGGTCCAAAGCAGTGAGCCGGTAGTTGTAGTCGGCCTTTTTCCCTCGCATGTGATACGTCTTGTACGCTTCTGGGTGATAGGTTTCCTGGAACACCTGAAACGTACCGATGCCAGCTTCCTTAACAATGCTGAACCCATCGATGTCCAGCGGTGCTGCATTGATGTTCACCCGCCTGATCTCTCCGTTACCTTTCTTGACCCCATAGGCTGACCTGACGGAATTGGCGATGAAATCGGCGTCATATTGCGCATGTTCACCAAACACCAGAATCAAACGCTTCTGCCCTTTATCCTCAAGCGATTCTACTTCACTGACGATATCCTCCGGTGAAAGTGTTCTCCGAACCGCATCTGTATTGGACGAGCGGAAACCGCAATACGTGCAGTCGTTCGAACATTTGTTACCAATGTACAGGGGAGCGAACAGTACGATTCGGTTTCCATAAATGGTCTGCTTGAGGGTTTTCGCCCCTTCCTTGATTTCCTGAACAAGTTCCGGGCTGTCCGCATTGATCAGACAAGCCACCTCTTCCAGATTCAGTCGTTGTTTTGAAAGTGATTTTTCTATGATTTCCCGCACCTTTTCCTTACTCGGATGCGTTCGATTCAGGAAGTCCCAAATCTCAGAAGGGTCGATGAACGGCATCATGCGCTCATCTGGCAGCAAGTATTTTTCGGGAGTGAATTTCATAGTATCCCGTCTAAAATAGCTTGTACAAGTTATGTATAAAAATGCTCATTATGTTCGCTTTAAGCAAAAAATTTACCATGATTTTTTGCTTGTGATTTTCTTCCAAAAAGCGCTTAGGTATTGTAAACTTGAACGTAGCATCTTATCCATTCATCTCAAAAACAACAACCATTAAACTTTTTAAAACAGACATCAATCGGATTGGTTACGAATTTGCTTACAACTTATTTAGAGAAGCCCACGCCAATTTTTTGAAACAAAACAAGGAACAGGAAGGCATTTTAATGTTAACTTTGTGCGTTCCTCACCTTTCGGAGCCTTCTAAATGAAAAAATACACCCTCTTGTTAACGGTACTCCTTCTTTGCTGTACCAGCGCATTTTCAAAACCACTTCTTACCAAAGGCAGTTACTTGATCGCTTGTTTGGCCAATGGGGCAACAGGCACGGTCAGTCCAGGGACGGATGTTTACAATCTCGCCTATTCACCTGGCAAAACTGTTCAAACAGCCGCTAAATCCGATTATTGGGTCATCATCGAATTGGGGGATAATCATTATGCCTTTCAGAATGCGTTCTCCCACAAATTCATCAACTTTCAGCCGAATGCTCCAGATCGCAGCGCCCTAAGGTTGTCCGAGTCGTTGAAGTCGGACGGAAGCACATCGTGGACTTTGGAAACAAAAACAATTGAAAACCGTTGTTATTACACCATCAAATCGGTGGTCGACCCTACCAAAATCTGGAACAAAAGGGCAGTAAGTTACGATGGCATCTATCCCGTCGGAACCTTTACGGTAACAGGAGAGGACTTGGAATACTTTCTGTTCATCGATTCCGAGGGGAATACAGTCAAAGATAGCAACCCCTCCGTCCTCCGAATACCGTCCTTTACGCCTTCATTGGGGGCCTTTGCAGGCTTGCTGGATTCGCTGACCATCGGGGGAAAGGTTCCTGCCGTCGATTCTGCTACCAATGAGTTTTACCTGACCCTACCCGACAGTCTGCTGGGGAATAAAAATGTATCCTTGAAAATCTTCTATAAACCCAAGAACAGTTCATGGAAATTGTCCATCGGTGGTGTTCCGGTCGAAAACGGAAGTGATTACACCTTTGGAAAGGTGACCGGGACAAGCAGCGTTGCCTTCCAATTGCGAAACGGCAATACCGTTTTGGCTGCCGGAACCATCGTTTTCAGCAGTTTGCCTTTTGTTCAATTGTATTCTGATCAGCCACTGACCCAATCGTTCTCGTTGGGAAAGATGGTGGTCACGGAGCCGGACAAACCAGGAACATCGGAATATTTAGCGGCCGACCTTCGCATTCGCGGTGCCATCGCCACCAATTTCGA